>Ga0163155_10000004_pt1 | contig 290498 bp, 327 predicted proteins | sample OliLakLV19SP4G1_FD_148611 | JGI IMG/M metagenome (GOLD analysis project Ga0163155, IMG submission 148611) | Freshwater microbial mat bacterial communities from Lake Vanda, McMurdo Dry Valleys, Antarctica - Oligotrophic Lake LV.19.SP4.G1 | ecosystem: Environmental > Aquatic > Freshwater > Lake... | reverse complement strand
TTGATGATCTGCGCGGTGAGCTGGTCGAGCTCGACCAGCTCCTGCAGGGGCACGGGGTCGGGGGTTGCGAAGAGTTTGCTTTCCGGTTCGCGGATTTCGCTGACTTCGTTTTTCTGCGGCGGCTGGCCTTCGGGCAGCGTTACAGGTTTTGGCATCGGGATGGGTTTGGCCAGTTTGGTGACGCTGAGGGCTTTGGTGTCAGGCGCCGGCACTTCCTCGATATGGGGGGGCAGATTTTCTTTGGCGGTTTCGCGTTCGCGCGCGACTTCTTCCTTGCGCAGTTTTTCCTCGGCAGCGCGTTGCGGGGGCAGTTGCAGGGGAATGATTTTGGCCTTGCCCTTTGCCTGTTCCGCCGTTTTACCGGGTGGCAATTGCAGCGGCACGACTTTGCCGGGCTGGACGGCGACTTTAGGTTTTAAAACATGGACCTTGCCGGCCGGCTTGTAGGGCTGGTCCATATCCTGAATGACCAGCGAGGACGCGCCCTGTTTTTTATCGAGCTGCGGGTCGAGAATGGGTTTCATGCGGAAGGCGGAGAACGGCACGCGGGGCGGCGCTTCTTTAGGAACCGGCGGTTTTTGATTTTCTGTCTGCGCGAGGGCGGGCCCTTGCGTAAAAATCACACAAGAGCATGTCAGCACTGTTGCCAGAAGCACTGTGCGCACAGCCGAGACCATCAGACCTTTTTTTCCGTTAATTCAGGAGTTTAATCATATCCTGATATAGGGCACCGCTGGATGCCAAGATGGAACCCCCTTTAAGGGGATTTTTTCCACCATCAATTTCTGTAACTTTGCCGCCTGCTTCCTGCACGAGCAGAATACCGGCTGCAACATCCCACGGGCTGAGGGCGCGATCGAAGGCGGCGTCGAAACGACCGGCTGCGACATAGGCGAGATCAAGCGCCGCCGAATGGAAGGACCGCACGCCGCTGACATGAGAGGTGATTTTGGCCATGTCTTCCGCCAGTTTGACGCTGTCGCGGCGGCCCTTGGCTGCCTGCGAGGTGGAAACCAGCGCCATTTCCATGTTCTTGCGGCCGGAAACGCGGATTTTTTTATTGCCGATGAAGGCGCCGCCGCCGCGCGAAGCCCAGAACATTTCGTTGCGGACGACATCGAAGGTGACTGCGGCGACGAGGACGCCGTTTTCTTCGGCGGCGATGGTCGTGCACCAGTGCGGCACGCCGTGCAGGAAATTATTCGTGCCGTCGAGCGGATCAACATAAAAAATCTTGCTCGGGTCCTTGCCTTCGACCTTGCCGGATTCTTCCATCATGAAGGACCAGTCGGGGCGCGATTTGCTGAGCGACTGGAAAATGGTTTTTTCGGCTTTTTTATCGGCGGCGGAGACGAAATCGGACGGGCCCTTGATGGAGACCTGCAATTGTTCGACTTCACCAAAATCGCGGGCAAGGGATTTGGACGCAGCCTCTGCCGCCTTGGCCATTACGGTAACGAGTGGCGGCATTAACGGCATAACAATTCGTCCTTTTTGATTTATTGACTCTTACTTAGTCTTTGGCGCGTTCGACGTAGGAACCGTCTTCGGTTTTGACGACGATGCGGGTGCCGGCGCCGATATGCGGCGGGACCATGACGCGCACGCCGTTATCGAGAATAGCGGGTTTATAGGACGATGCCGCCGTCTGGCCTTTCACGACCGGTTCGGTTTCGGTGATCGTGGCGGTGATGGTCATCGGCAGTTCGACAGAAAGCGGTTCGCCTTCGTAGGATTCAATCTGGACGACCATGCCTTCCTGCAGGAACGGGGCTTTGTCGCCCAGCAATTCGCCGTTGATGGAGATTTGCTCGTAGGACGAGCTGTCCATGAAGGTGTAGAGGTCGCCTTCGGAGAAGAGGAAGGATGCTTCGGCCTGGTCGAGGCGGACGCGTTCGACCATTTCGCCGGTTTTGAAGCGGATGCTGTCCTTGTTGCCGGTGCGGATGTCGCGCAGGTCGAGCTGGATGGTGCCGGATCGCTGCTGCATCTGCATGATCTCGTGCTTGAGCACGACCATGATCTTGTTGTTATGCTCGACGACCATGCCGGCGCGCAGCGTGATGGAATTGACCTTAGGCATATGAAACCTTTGCAAAAAACGAAGTTACTCTCGGGGCGGATGTATAACCAATCCGTAGGACATAGGCAACTTCTATGCGGTTTCGATCGAGCGGACGATATGGATGTTGGCGCCCTTCATTTCGAAGGTCACAAGATCATTTGCCTGCGGCGGGTTTTTTCCGGTCCAGTGATTGCGGCTGAACTGGTAGCGCTGGCCATCCGTGGTTTCGATGATGCCTGCATTCACTGAAGGGCTGTATGCTTTAATGCTGCCTTTGATCATGATGCCCCCACTTAGTGAAATTGCGCTTCAGTAGTAAAGCATTCCGCTTTTTGCACAAGATTTATTTGTCGGGCCAAGCTGCCATAGAGGCTGCCAGGCTGGTGAGGCGTTCGCGCAGGACGGGATCGTTCACGGCATCGAGTTTGCCCTGGATTTCCGCGGAAACCGGCACTTTCGGGCGGTAGGTTCTTTTTAGGGGGACCGAGAGTTTGTCGTGGCTCAGGGCGATGCGCTTCATGCAGGCATTGGCCGGCAGGCCGAACAGGCGGTTCACCCGGCCGATGATGATCGCCTCCTGATACGAGAGCTTGGTCGCAATCGCGGACGGGGCGGCGATATGGAGGGTGCCTTCGATGATTTTTTCGCCGCCTGGCGCTTTATCGAATTTGAGCCATTTCCAGGAGACGCGGATGGGGCGGACCAGCGTGGGGTCTTCCGGGGCGATGATGTCGGTCCACTGGTCGATCAGGCGGGCCATCGACAGGCGCGCCTTGGAACGGTCTTTTCCCATGATGGCTTTTGAGGCCTTGGGGACGATTTTCGCGATCAGTGTTGGTCCGGACATAGGTTTCACGCTACAAGGTTTTAAACATGGCAAAAAGAAAATTAACGTCATTCCGGCGGAAGCCGGAATCCATCCCTGTGCCCGGACGACCCATGGACCCCGGCTTTCGCCGGGGTGACGATTTTGTTATTGGGCCCCTGCTCGCCTGGTACGACCGGCACAAGCGCGACCTGCCATGGCGGGGGGCGCCCAGCGCCTATCACATCTGGCTGTCAGAAGTGATGCTGCAGCAGACCACCGTGCCGGCGGTGGCGCCTTACTATGCGAAATTTCTCAAGCACTATCCGGATGTCAGGGCGCTGGCTGCGGCGCCAACGGAGGATGTGATGCGCGACTGGGCGGGGCTAGGATATTACAGCCGCGCCCGCAACCTGCATGCCTGCGCCAAGGCGGTTGCGGCCAGTGGCGGCAATTTTCCGCAGACGGTTGAAGGTCTGAAGGCATTGCCGGGCATCGGCGATTACACGGCGGCGGCCATTGCGGCGATTGCGTTCGGCAAAAAGGCCAGCGTGGTTGATGGCAATGTGGACCGCGTGGTGACCCGGCTGTTCGCGATTGAAACGCCCCTGCCCGCATCGAAGCCGGAAATTCGCGCGCGCGCGGCGGAGATTTATTTTGATGATGCCAATACGCGGCCCGGCGATCTGCCGCAGGCCTTCATGGATCTGGGCGCCACGATCTGCGTGCCGCAAAACCCGAAATGTGTTTTGTGCCCGGTGAATACCGTCTGCGAAGCGCGGAAACTCGGGCTTCAAAACGAGCTGCCAAAACGCGCGGCCAAACAGGCGCGGCCGAAACGCAAAGGATTTGTGTACTGGGTAACGGACGACCAGGGCCGCGTGCTGCTGCATCGCCGCCCCGACAAGGGATTGCTGGGCGGCATGGCGGGGTTGCCGACGTCGGAGTGGTCGGACGATCCTGCGCATCTGGAAGATTTTGAAATCGAGACAATCGAAAAAGAAACGGTGAAGCATGTGTTCACGCATTTCGAGCTGACGCTGCAGATAGCCCGCGCAAAAATAATCGGGGCGCGTATAAAACGCGCCCCGGATGGATATTATTTCGACGATCCGGCGAAGGCTGGATTACCAAGCGTATTCGCCAAGGTCGTCAAGATGACGGCAAAAAATTAAATCTGGCGACCGCAGGCTTGGCAGGTCGGTGCGCCAATCGGGGTTTGCTGGCCACAAATGGGGCATGATTTCCAATCAGTCATTTTTACATCTCCTTAAAAAAAAGTTCGACTATTAATGTAATGAATCCGTCACGCCTGGCAAGACCCGGCGCGCTTTGTCTTCGGCGGACGCGAATTGCTGTTCGATCATGCGGGCATAGATGCCGCCAAGGCTCATCAGCTGGGCGTGGGTGCCTTCCTCGATGACGCGGCCGGCGTTCATCACGAAAATGCGGTCGGCTTCGAGCACGGTGGAAAGACGGTGGGCAATGATCATAACGGTGCGCTTGCCGTGCAGGTTGTGGACGGCGTCCTGGATCGAGCGTTCGTTTTCGGTATCCAAAGCGGCGGTGGCTTCGTCGAGCAGCAAGACGGGCGCTTCTTTCAAAAGCGCGCGGGCCAATGCAACGCGCTGTTTCTGGCCACCGGAGAGACGCATGCCGCGCTCGCCAAGTTTGGTATCGTAGCCATCGGGCAATGCCATGATGAAATCATGCGCCTGCGCTTCGCGGGCGGCTTTTTCGATCTGGCCCATGCGGGCATCGGGATTGCCGAGAAGAATGTTATCGCGCACAGAGCCTGAGAACATCACGCTGTCCTGCGGAACGTAGGACATGGCGGCGCGCAGATCCTTGAGGGCGATGGACCGGATGTCGCGGCCATCGAGCAGGACGCGGCCCTCTCTTGGATCAGCGAAGCGCATCATCAGCTGGAACAAGGTTGTTTTGCCGGCGCCGCTGGGGCCGACGATGGCGATGGTCTCACCGGGACGGATATTCATGGAAATGCCGTTGATGGTCACGGCATCGCCGTAACGGAAGTGAACATCCTCAAGCGTGATGCCGCCCTGAACGCTGGTCAGCGGCTCGGGATTGAGGGGTGTTTTGATGACGGGCTCGAGAATGAGAATTTCGCGGATGCGTTCCATCGCTGCCGTCGCCCGGAACAAGGCCGCGCCGACATCACCCAGAATGCCGAAGGCCGATGCGACAATGGCGGCGTAGAAGACGAAGGATGTCAGTTGCCCTGCGCTCATCTGCCCCTGCATCACATCATGCGCGCCGACCCACATGACGGCGCAGAGCGAAGAGAAGAGAATGAAAATGATCGAGGCCGCCATGGCCGAACGGCTCAGCGTCTGTTTCATCGCGGCTTTGAGCGTGTTTTCGGCGGCGGTGGCGAAGCGGCGGGCGAAGTTATCTTCGGCCGTATAGCTTTGCACGGTCTGGATGGCAGAAAGCGTTTCGCCCATCATGCCGCCGAGCTGGCCAGTCTGTTCCTGCGCGCCCTTGGCGTTGCGGCGGACGATGCGGCCGATCAGGACAACAGGCATAGCGACCAGCGGCAGAACCAGCAGCACCATCATGGTGAGGTGCGGCGATGTGATCAGCAACATGCAGATACCGCCCGAAACCAGCAGGACATTGCGCAGGACCAGCGGCATGGAGGTGGCGATGGTCGTGCCGATCAGGGCGGTGTCGGAGGACAGGGCGTTGGAAATTTCGTGGGAGGCGCGTTTGAGGTAAAAGCCCGGATCGAGGATCAAAAGCCGGGAAAACGAGTGAACGCGCAGTTTGGCGACCAATTGTTCGGCCAGAAAGCCGGAAATGGCCAGACGGCCGAACGAAGCGACGGCCAGCCCTGCGACCATGCAGACCATGATGATGAGAGACTGATTAAGGCGGGCCGGGTCGGAGGCGCTAAACCCTTCATCGACAAGAGTTTTCAGAATGTGTCCGAAGCCGAGGGTAATGCCGGCCGAGGCTGCGATCACCCCCAGCATGGCCAGAAAGGCCCCAATCTGGCTACGGTCGATGAGACCGAAGGCATTAACGATCGGGGCTATGATGCCGCCAGAGGCCGGTTTTGTGACTTGAGGTCCGTGCATTTGGCGCTATCCTGCACGGCTTAGAGCCGATGTGCAACTCGTTGCCTTCCCTGGGCCAGAACCTTGGGGAATACTTGAAAAATGTGCATAAGTTAAGAAGTCAGACCGGCCTAAATTGACAGTTTGAACAGAGTTTTTAAGGTGGCGGCACCACCAAAACTTATAAACTTTTATCCACAGGCGCCCCGACATGCGAAACAAGCCCCTTTTGTTTATTATTCCTGCGATTCTGGTTCTTGGCATCGGCGCCGCCACAGCCGTTTCGTACCAGAACCGGGCGGAAATGAACGAGGACCTGGCCGCTCATGAGATCAGCGCCGACGGTACGGAGAATATCGCCCCGGCGACCGGGGAAGAGGCTGCTACGGACGATCATTCCGGCCACGATGCTGCCGCGCCTGCCGCAGATGCGCCGAAGGCGGAAGCCATCAGTGTCGAAGTGCAGGGCACGGATCCGAAATCACCCAAATCGATCGGCTTGGTCAGCGCGCCGGTAACGATTGTTGAATACAGCTCGCTCACCTGCCCGCATTGCGCTGCCGCGCACGCAGCTGTTCTGCCGCGCCTGATCAAGGAGTATGTTGAAACCGGCAAAGCCCGCATCGTGTTCAGTGACTTCCCGCTCAACGAACAGGCGATGGACGCTTCCAAAGTGTCGCGCTGCATGACGGGCCAGCAATATTACGGTTTCGTCAGCCTGCTGTTCAGCACCATCGAGCAATGGGCCTACAGCAACAACCATCCGAACGCGTTGCTGCAAAACGCCAAGCTGGCCGGTCTTTCGGAAGAAAAAGCCAAAGCCTGCATGGAAGACAAAGACGTTGAAGACGCGCTGGTTTCGGGCGTGCAGGACGCTGTGCGCAATCACCAGGTCACGTCGACGCCGACTTTCGTGCTGAACAACGGTGCGAAGACGATTACGGGCGCGCGCCCGTATGAAGACTTCAAAGCGGCAATCGATGAATTGCTGGCCCAAAAAGCGCAATAAAAACAACAATCATAAAATCAAGACACGGACGGGATTACAAACACCATGGTTCAGATCAACCGGTTGCGCCTGAGCGGTTTCAAATCCTTTGTCGACAAGACAGAGCTGGATATCGGCGGCGGGCTGAATGGCATTGTCGGCCCGAACGGTTGCGGCAAATCGAACCTGGTGGAAGCGTTGCGCTGGGTGATGGGTGAAAACCGCGCCAAGCAAATGCGTTCGGGCGATATGGACGATGTTATTTTCGCCGGCACCGCCGCACGCCCTGCCCGTTCGATCGCTGAAGTCACGCTGCTGCTGGACAATTCGGACGGCCGCGCACCGGCGCCGTTCGGCAATTCGGCGCAAATTGAAGTGACGCGCCGTATCGAGCGCGACAAGGGTTCGCAATATCTGGTCAACGGCAAACAGGTTCGCGCCCGCGACGTGCAGATGCTGTTCGCCGATGCGCTGACCGGCTCGCATTCGCCTGCCCTGGTCAGCCAGGGCCGCGTCACGCAACTGATCGGCGCCAAGCCGGCAGAGCGCCGCCAGATGCTGGAAGAATCCGCCGGGGTGGCATCGCTATATGCCCGCCGCCATGAAGCCGAGCTGCGCCTGAAAGCTGCCGATGAAAACCTGGCGCGTCTGGACCTGGTGCTGGGCGAATTGATGGGCCGCGCCAACAACCTGCGCAACCAGGCCAAGCAGGCCGTGCGTTACCGCGAGCTGTCGGACACGATCCGCCGTTTTGAATCGCTTCTGATGTGGCAGGAATGGGCAACGACCCGCGACCGCCTGAAAAAAGAAGATGTGCGCTTCACCGAAACCGACCTGGCCGTGCGCGAAGCGCTGACCAAATCGAGCGCGCTGACCGTGCGCGCGCAGGAAGCGGCTGAAAATGTCGAAGAACAACGCAAAATCGACACGGAAGCCCGTGCCGCGTTGCAACTGATCCGCCAGACATCGGAACAGCTGGAACGGGAAATCGAGCGCCGCAAAACAGAATTCAACGATCTGATCCGCCAGATGGAACAGGCGGGTTCGGACCTGCAACTGGCCGTCGAGCAGCGCGATGCGCTCAAAGACCGCGCATCTGTGATCGCTGCCGATCTTGAGAAGATCGCGGCTGAAGATGCCGGCACGCCAGCCGAGCTGGTCACGCTGGAAGCTGATTACGCGAGCGCACAGATTGCCGCCCGCGAAGGCGAGAACGATGTGCTGACGCTGCAGGACCGCATCCGCCGCGTGCAGACCGAGCGGGATTCCGCGCGTGAGGCGCTGGCCCGCGCCATTTCGGCGGAAGACAAAGCCAAAGCGCAGTTGCAATCGATTGAAGCGCACTATGCAGCGGTCAGCGAAAAGAATTCCGACGAGGAAGAGCTGAGCGGCCTGCAGGCCCGTGTTTCGGACCTGAAAACGCGCCGCGAAGAAGCGGAAGCCACCCTTGCGGCCACGCAGAACATGCTGGACCAGATCCGCAGCGACCTGAACACGGCCCGCGACACGCTGGCCGCTTTGCAGCAGGAAAAGGCATTGAAGGAACGCGAGATCAAATCGCTGACCGAAATGCTGGCGCGCGCGTCGAAAGGTTTTGAGAATTCGTCGCTGCTATCGCTCGATGTTCCTGCCGATCTTGCGAAAGCGGTTGCCGCGGCTGCGGGTGACGCAGCGCTTCGCGCCACGGATAATGACTGGTCGGCGCAAGGCGACACGTTTGCATCTTCCGACTGGGCGGGCGGCATTACCCCGCTCGCAACCCTGTTTGACTTCCCTGCCAAGCTGGCAGCGTTCGCATCTTCGGTCGGCATTGTTGATGCCGGTCAGGGCGCATCCTTAGCCGGCAACCTGAAACGCGGGCAGATTCTGGTCAGCCGCGAAGGCCAGGTCTGGCGCTGGGATGGCCTTGCCATCGAGGCATCGGCCGAAGACGGCGAAGCGCGTATTGTCAGCATCCGTGCGCAGATCCGCGATGCGGAAAAAATCATTGTGGACATCGAAGCCCCGCTGGCCTCCGCCCAACAGGCGCTGGAAGACCAGACAGTCAAGCGCGATACGGTCGCCAATGACCTGTCGATGGCGCAATCGGCGGCGAAGACCACCGCCAACGAATTATACGCTGCTGAAAAACGCATCGAAAGCCTGCAGAAATCGGTCAATGACCGCGAAGTGCGCCGCAGCCTGCTGAGCGAACAACGCAAAGCCGCGATTACCGCCGTGGAAACCGCATCCACCGCCCGCAGCGAGGCCGACGCGCACAGCGCCACGCTGGAATCGGCGAATGCCGAGGAATCTTTCCGCGCCGAACTGGCCAGGGCCGAAGACAAACTGAACACGCTGCGTTCGACCCGCGATGATATCTCGGTGCGCATGGAAGCCCTGAAAGCTGCCGCAGCACAGGCACGACACCTGCGTGACAGCCTGATTGCAGAGGGCGAGCGCACGTCGCAGCAGATCATCCGCAGCGAAACGCATTCGGAACAGCTGCGCGCGCGCATGGAAGAGCTGGAAGCCCGCAAAGAAATACTGGCGCCGCAAGTTGAAAAAGACGACCTGGGCCTGGCCCGCCAGGACATGCTGGACCGTATTTCAGCCGCTGAAGACAAGGTCCGCGATACGTCGGACGCTTTCACATCGGCGGATAATTTCTTCAAGGCCCAGCAATCGGAACTTAAGAAAGTCGAAGAAGACGGTTCGTCGATGCGCGAAAAACGCGCTGTCATTCAGGCGACTGTCGCGGCGCTGCAGACCGAGCAGACCCGCATTGCGACAGAAATCGAAGAACGTTTCAGCTCAAGCCCGGCCGCGCTGGAAAACGCCGTCATGGTCGACTGGCCGGATGGCGTGCCGGGCGTCATCAAGGCGAAATCGGAACGCGACCATCTCAACCGCGAACGCGATGCGATGGGCCCGGTCAATCTGCGCGCCGAAGTCGAGCTGGAAGACACTGAAAACGAACATGCCAAGCTGGAAGCCGAGAAACTGGACCTGGCGGAAGCGATCGCGCGCCTGCGCGAGGGCATCGGCAACCTGAACACGGAAGCGCGCGAGCGTATCCTGCGCACGTTTGAATCGGTCAACACGCATTTCCAGGACCTGTTCAAGCGCCTGTTCGGCGGCGGTGAAGCGCATCTGAAACTGGAAGGCGATGAAGATCCGCTGAATTGCGGCCTGGAAATTTACGCGCAGCCCCCGGGCAAGCACCTGACGTCGCTCAACCTGCTTTCGGGCGGCGAACAGACGCTGACGGCGCTGTCGATGATTTTCGCGATGTTCCTGTCCAACCCGGCGCCGGTTTGCGTGCTGGACGAAGTGGACGCGCCGCTGGACGACGCCAACGTGGACCGTGTCTGCGGTTTGCTGGAAGAAATGGCGGCGACCTGCGCAACACGCTTCCTGATCATCACCCACCACCGCATGACGATGGCCCGCATGGACCGCCTGTACGGCGTGACCATGGCCGAGCGCGGGGTCAGCCAGCTGGTGTCAGTGAACCTGGCCGCGCAGGGCGATTTGCTGGAACAGCACAAAGTCGCCTGATCATCGAGTCACTGGTCCGCACGCTGACGCCGATATCGAGCATGTATTCGAGAACTTCGAGCTTATGTGCGGCATAGTTCAAATCGTGCGGCGCATCCTGGTAACTGTTATCTGTGCAATCAGACAGCACCGTCGTTTTGATTCTGAACTTACGGGCGTCGCAGGCGGTTGCGTAGACACAACTGCCAAGATTGAATCCAGCCAGCACGAGATGTTTCACTTTAGGATAATCCTGACGCAGGCGCGCATAGAGCGGTGAGCGCACGCTTTGAAGTTCGGCATCGCCCTTGCGTTCAGACAATGCGGAATTGGCCCATTTGCGGACAATTTCGAAATGGCCGGTGAGGTCGGGTTCATATAAGCGGCAATCGCCATTTATATGCGCGTCAGGGCCCGAATGGGGCGGCGCATTCATCACCAGAAAGACGGGCTTGCCGGCCGCGGTGAATACCTTGCGAATACGGCGTATATTATAGAGCGCCTCTTCGACGGCATCGAAATTACCGTTGATGCATTGGTTGTATTGCGCGTCGATGACAACCAGCGCGGTGTCTGCGCGCATAAAATCCGCCTGTTTGCCAAGCGACGGGTCAAAGGGCTGGACATTAACTTGCCATTGCAACATGTTGTTTTTCTACAATACATAAACAAGGTTTGTCGAATTTATGAGCAGCGAAGACCCCAAGCTGAAGGCGCTTCAGGCGCAGATCGATGCCCTGAAAGACAAGACCGAGCCCAAGGTCGACGCCAAGGCCGAGGCCAACGCCGAGAATATGTCGGTGGGCATGCGGGCCGGGACCGAACTGATCGGCGCCATTGGGGGTTCGGCCCTTATTGGTTATGGGCTGGACCGTTGGCTGGACACCGCCCCCTGGTGCATGGTTGTGATGCTGGTTTTAGGGGTGGGCGCAGGGTTTATGAATGTGTGGAAAACCACCCAAAATATGGGGTCGTCGGTAGGGTTTAAAAAACCTTCGGATGACTTCAAATAATCCTTGGCAAACGCCCCGGCGCCCCTTACACAAGGGGCAGTTTTTGTAGCCAACCCCGACCCTAGATAAAGAGCCGTGGCTGACCCGATTCACCAGTTTGAAATTCACAATATCGTGCCCCTCTCCGTCGGCGGCGTCGATGTCTCTTTCACCAATTCCGCCCTCTGGATGGTTATTGCCGCCGCCGTTTCGACGAGCGTGCTGACCTTCGCCATGCGCGAACGCGCGCTGATCCCGGGCCGCATGCAGGTTTTCGCCGAGGGTGTTTACGAATTCGTCGCCAATATGGTGCGCGAAAACGTGGGTTCCGGCGGCCGCCAGTATTTCCCGTTCATCTTCACGCTGTTCGCGGTGGTGCTGATGGGCAACATGCTGGGCCTTATCCCCTACTCATTCACATACACGAGCCATCTGGCCGTGACCGCCGGTCTGGCCCTGTTTATCTTTTTGTGGGTGACGGTTTTGGGTTTCGTGAAGCACGGGCTGCATTTCCTGCATTTCTTCTCGCCGCCGGGCGTGCCGATGGCGCTCAAGCCTTTGGTTATCGCGCTGGAAGTCGTCTCTTACATGACGCGTCCGCTGACGCTGTCGATGCGTCTTTTCGCCAACATGATGGCGGGGCACCTTGTTTTGAAAGTGTTCGCGGGTTTCTGCGTTTCTTTGATGTCGCTGACGATTGTCGCCTCCATCCTGCCGATGGGCTTCAACGTCATCATGATCGCCTTTGAATTTCTGATCGCGTTTTTGCAGGCTTATGTCTTTGCGATTTTGACCTGCATCTATTTCCGTGACGCGATTGAAATGCACTAAACCTTACGGAATGAATTTTAAACCTAACGATTAAACAAAAGAGGAAAGTACTAAAATGGAACTCGACGCCGCAAAATTGATTGCCGCAGCCCTCGCCCTTCTCCCGCTCGCGGGCGTTGGCATCGGCCTTGGCCACATCTTCTCGTCCTACAACACCGCTGTCGGCCGTAACCCGGGCGCTGCAGACCTGCTGGACAAAAAATTCTTCCTGACCTTCGCACTGACCGAAGCGCTTGCCATTTTCGCGCTCGTTATCTCGCTGGTTATCCTGTTCGGCTAAGTAGAATGTTTAAAAAAGCTTTCCTCAGCTTCGCTCTCGCATCGGCCATCGTTTTGGCCGGTGCGGGCACGTTTGCGCAGGAAACCCCCGCGGCTGCACCCGGTGCAACCGAACTGCCCTTCGTCAACAACGGCGCCAACCAGCCGGTTCTTGCCCCTTTGTCGCCTGATGGCGTGCCCATCGATCCGAGTGCCGCGATCGATCACCACGCACAGGAAGGCACCGGCGAAATGCAGACCGGCGACCACGGCAAAAAAGGCCTGCCGCAGTTTGACGTGACCACCTTCGCCCGCCAGATCTTCTGGCTGACGCTGACCTTCGCCTTCATGTACCTCGTGTTCGCACGTAAAACCCTGCCGACCATTTCGGCCGTACTGGAAAACCGCCGCGAGCGTGTTTCGTCCGATGTGCGCGCTGCAGAATCCCTGAAAAAAGAAGTCGAACGCGTGCGCACCGAATACGAAGCCGCGATCGCATCAGCGCAGGGCGATGCGCAAAAACTGCTGATGAGCATCCAGACCGACCTGAAGCGCACGCTGGAAACGCGCGACGCTGAATACAAAGTCCGCGCCGACCAGGCTGTCGATGCGCTGGAAAGCAAAATTGAAACCGGACGCGCCCGCGTGCTGGCTGAACTGAACGATCTGGCCGCGGCCCTCGCGGTCGATATCACCAACCGTATCGCCGGCGTCAAAGCCGATGCATCGACCGCCCGCAATATCGTCGATGCGCAAAGCGACAGTGTAAAGGCGGCATAAGATGGGTTTTCTGGCTGAACCGACCAACTGGGTCCTCATTTCCTTCGTCATCTTCGCGGCATTGTTCGTGAAGTTCGGCCTCGGCACCGTGCTGGGCAAGCTGGATGGCCGCATCGATGAGATCAAAAACGAACTGGCGACCGCAGAAAAACTCCGCGTTGAAGCGCAGGACCTGCTTTCCAGCTACCAGAAGAAGCATCGCGATGCGATGAAAGAGGCGGAAGAGATCGTCAACCGCGCCAAGCAGCAGGCCGAAGTTCTGCAGGCCAAGGCGCAGGAAGATCTGCGTGAAGTGATGGCCCGCCGCGAAAAGCAGCTGGAAGAGCGCCTGTCGCGTATCGAAGCCGCCGCCGAAGCCGAACTGCGCAAGCAGACGGCCGAACTGGCGCTGAAGGCATCGGAAGAGCTGATCCGCAAGTCGCTGGACGCCAAAGGCCAGGCCAGCCTGGTGGAAAAGTCCATCGCCGGCCTGCCGAACGCCTTAAACTAATTCCATCCTGAGGCTATGATCTCATCATGGCCCGGATCGCACCCCCCCATAAACTCTCTGCCGCGCGCTGGAAAAACCTGCGCGTCGGTTTGCTTGGCGGGTCGTTCAACCCTGCCCATGCCGGGCATATGCATATCGCCAGACAGGCGATGATCCGCTTCAAGCTGCATGCGGTGTGGTGGGTGGTCAGCCCCGGCAACCCGTTGAAGGTGAAAGACCTGGCCGGTGATCTGGAAGCGCGCGTCGAAGCGGTCAGCGCTTTTATCGGCGATACGCCCAACATGGTGGCGACCGGGATCGAAGGGCAGCTCAAGACCCGGTATACCTATGACACGCTTAAACAGCTGAGACGGCATTTCCCGACGACCAACTTCGTATGGATTGCGGGCATGGATAATGCGGTGGCGTTCGCGCGCTGGGACCGGTGGGCGAAGTTGCCCTCCATCGTGCCGTTCGTGTTCTTCGACCGGCCGCCGGCATCGTCCAAAGTGCGTGGCAAAGCGGTGCGCCAGGCCAAGCAGATTAAACAAAACGTCCATGCCGTCCGCCGGGGCTTAAGCAAACAGGACAAGGGTGTTTACTGGATGGTCGACGGACGCGCCGTAAACCTGTCGAGCACTGAAATACGGGCTAAAAGACCCCCAAAACGGTAACTTTGCGCCCTGCCCCGACTCTGGGGTATAATGGGGGTAGATGCGGAAAAGACAGCACTGCAGGACGCAGAGTTTGGCAATCCAACAAATCGGTTGGGCCTGCCTGTGTACGACCGCATCCGTATTGATTATCGCCGCCGCCTCTACCATCTGGTAAAGGCGGTTTATTATTTTTTGAAAGGAGATTGCACATAGCCAGAAAAAAACCCGCGGCGGCCCCGTTGAGCCCCGCAGACTCGCTGAAGGATGCGCTTGTTACCCTTCTCGACGACAATAAAGCAGAAGATATTCTTGTTATTCCCCTCGCGGGCAAATCCGCCCTTGCCGACTATATGATCATCGCTTCCGGACGATCCGCCCGCCACGTTTCGGCGCTGGCCGATATGATCGGCCAATACACGGCCAAGGAAAACGGCAAGAAGGCCCGTTACGAAGGCAAAGCCAATGGCGACTGGGTGCTGGCCGATACGGGCGACGTGATCGTCCACCTGTTCCGCCCGGAAGTGCGCTCGTTTTATAATATCGAGAAAATATGGCTGACGCCCGAAGACACTGAAAAGCCTGCCGCCAAGCGCAAAAAAGCTTAAGCGCCGCCGCTTAAAACCCCTATAGTCGGGGTATGAAAGTTACCATACTTGCGGTTGGCAAAATGAAGGATCGCGCGCAGCTCGATTTGTGCGCAGATTACGCCAAGCGCCTTAACCCCTCGCCCGTTATCAAAGAAGTCGGTGAAACAGCCGATCTGGAAAAACACATCGACAAGGATGCGTTCGTGATCGTGCTGGATGAGCGCGGCAAGAATTTATCGTCGCAGGAATTTGCCGATGCGCTGCAGACAGCCATGAATAACGGAAAATCGCATCTGCAGGCATTGATCGGCGGGGCGGACGGGCACAGCGATGCCATCCGCAGCCGCGCGAACCTGCTTTTGTCGTTCGGGAAACTGACCTGGCCGCATATGATGGCGCGGATCATGGTTCTGGAACAAATTTACCGGGCCAAGGCGATTATCGCCGGGCATCCGTATCACAGGGAATGATGGGCCGTTTTTTACTGATCTGCATGATGATGCTGGCATCGTTCGATGCGTTCGCGCAAAGCGCGGATGCGCGGGCTGCGCTTCAGGGGCGGCTGGTGCGGGCGGCGAGCGATATCCGCGCGTCCGAACGGCATTTGCAGGAACTGGAAGACTACATGGCGAGCCTGCTGGTGCGCCGGGCGAATTTGGAAAAAGAATACAACGAACGCCGCAAAACCATGGCGACGACCATGACGGCGCTGACGCGCATGGGACGCACGCCAAAAGAAGCGGCGCTCGTCCGCCCCGGCGGTCCGCTGCAGGCGGCGCGGACATCCATGCTGCTGTCGGCTTCCGTGCCGGCGATCACCACACAGGCGCAGGGTTTTCAGGGATTGCTGACCGATCTTGAAAAAACGCGCAGCGCCATCGCCGAACAGACGGCGCAGGCCAAAAACCTGCGCAGCCAACTGGCGCAACGCCATGCGCGGCTGGATGGGCTGCTGAATGACCGCAATGCCACCACCGCCAGTTTCGAGCGGCATGAACGCGAAGTGGCGACCCTGGCCCGCGATGCCCGGACCCTGCGGGACCTGTTATCGGCGCTGGATGCCGGCGGGGCTGCCAAGCTGCCGGACGCCCATGTCATGCTGGTGCCGGACGGCGAAGGGCAATTGCCGGTTTCGGGCATTATCCGCACGCGATACGGCCAGAGGGACCAAGGCGGGTCCAAATCCAACGGGCTTTCGATTGAAACCCTGCCCGGATCGCTGGTTGTCGCGCCGCTGGGGGGCATTGTGCGTTATGCCGGACCTTTCAAGGGGTATGGGAACATCGTGATCATTGCCCATAAGGGCGGCTATCACTCGCTGATCGCGGGTCTGGATAAAATCAGCGTTTCTGCGGGTCAGGCGATTGTTTCCGGCGAGCCCATCGCTATACTGGATACGAATCAAAAGACCGCTGCCCGCCGTACGGTTTATTATGAATTACGATATGGCGGATCGCCGGTGAACCCGTCACGCAAACTGTCTGATCTTGGATAAACATGAACCGCTTTAAAATTGGTTTCCTCGCCCTGCTGCTTTCCTTCACTGTCTCGTTCGGGACCTTCGCGCAGGAAGCGGAAAAACCCGCAGCCGCGCAGGATACGGCGGAAACGTACAAAATGCTCAAGCTGTTCGGCGAAGTGTTCGAACGGGTGCGCGCGCAATATGTCGACGAAAAAACCGACAAGGAACTGATCGAGTTCGCGCTGCAGGGCATGCTGTCCTCGCTCGACCCGCATTCGGGTTACCTCAATGACGAAGGGTTCGAGGACATGAAGGTCCAGACCCGCGGTTCGTTCGGCGGCCTGGGCATCGAAGTGACGATGGAAAACGGCCTGGTAAAAGTTGTTTCGCCGATCGACGACACGCCTGCGTTCAAGGCGGGCATCAAGGCGGGCGACCTGATCACGCACCTGGATGGCAAGCCGGTCCTGGGCCTGACGCTGAACGACGCCGTCGACAAGATGCGCGGCAAGGTCGGCACGGCCATCGAAATCACCGTTCGCCGCGAAGGCACGGCAGAGCCGATCAAGTTTTCGATCACGCGCGACGTGATCCGCATCAAGTCGGTGCGCTATTCAATTTACGACAATATCGGTTATGTGCGCGTCACGACCTTTAACGCGCAGACGGCGCCGGGCCTGAAAAAAGCGATCGAAGACATCCAGAAAGAAAAAGGCAAAGACCTGCTGGGATATGTCATCGACCTGCGAAACAACCCGGGCGGTCTGCTTGACCAGGCAATCGCAGTGGCCGACGACTTCCTTGAAAAAGGCGAGATCGTCTCGACACGCGGCCGCAACGATGAAGACACCAAGCGGGATAACGCAACGCCCGGCGACCTGGCCAATGGCCTGCCAATTGTCGTCCTGATTAATGGCGGTTCGGCATCGGCATCGGAAATCGTTGCCGGGGCGCTGCAGGATCATCGCCGCGCGGTGCTGCTTGGCACCAAGTCGTTCGGCAAGGGTTCGGTGCAGACCATCATCTCGATGCCGGGCAATACGGCCATCCGCCTGACGACGGCACGTTACTACACGCCGTCGGGCCGTTCGATCCAGGCCACAGGCATCGACCCGGATATCGTCGTGCCGCAATCGAAGCTGGAAAATCTCGAAAAAGGCGAAGGCATTTCGGAAGCGGATCTTAAAGGCGCGCTCTCGGGACAGGCCGGGAAGAAGAACGAAGACCCCAATATGCCGGTTATCGTTCCCTCGGGTCCGAACGAAAGCGCCCCTGCCCTCGACGAGGAAGAAGGCAAGAACAAGGACGCCAAGAAACCGATTTCCATCGACCATCCGGAACTGGCTGAAGATTACCAGCTGGCCCGTGCGATTGACCTGCTGCGCGGCATTGCGCTGTACCAGAGCAACCACGTGCCGGAAGGCGCGCCGGAACTGGTTCAGGGCGGCGCGACGGACAAGGTCGTCGACAAGAAGATCAAGGAAGAAACGGCGCCTGCCGCCAAACCTGAAGGCCAGTAATGGATCTTTCCTATGTCGGATGACGACGTTCACATGGATAGCAGAGGCCGGGACGATGAAGACCGGCCTTCTTCCGGCGGCTTGATGTCGCACCCGATTTTGATCGGGCTGCTTGCCGGTATTCTTGTTTTTCTGGCGATTGCCTTCGCCCTGCCGCATAGCGAAAACACCGCGCCTGGCGTGACGGTCAGCGTTGCGCAGGACGCCCCTGCAGAAGAAGCGGCCCCCGTCGCAGCGGAAACACCGGCAGAGCCCGTGCCGCAGGAAACAGGGCCGGCGCCCGCTGCCGACGTGCCGATTGTTGCGGAGGCTGCGATTGTCATCACCGATACGGGGCTGAACCGCCGGGTTGCCACCGCCATTGACAGCCAGATGCCGCGCGAGACGACGCTGGCGATTTCCGTTTATGCGACCGACCCGGATGGAACGGCATCGGCGTTCAAATCGTCCGGCCGCGATGTGTGGCTGCATATTGCTGCGCAATCGGTCCAAGGGGGGATCGACCCCGGCCCGTTGTCGGTTGCCGGCAGTATGAGCGCCAAAGAAAACGCGGATCTCATCCGCCGCCAGCTCAACATCGCAGGGCGCAGCGTGATCGGCATTTTCGTGCCGCATGATGCAGACATTACGCTCAACCAGGATAAGTGGCGCGATGTTGCCGAAAGCCTGATTGCCGAAAACCGGATGATCCTGGATGCGACGGCGGCCAAAGTTGCCACATCGGTTTACATGCAAGGATCCGCACAGCAGATCAGCGCGTATCTGAAAGCCGATGTGGTCGTGTCGGCCGCGAACGGACCGGATGCGCTGAAGGCGGCACTGGAGGCTGCCGTTCCGACCATCCTGAAACAGCAGGAAGCGATTGTTGTTGTCGGCGGCCTGACCGTCCCATCCGTGGACGTTCTTGCGGCATGGACCAAAACCCTGGCATCGCAGGGCATTCGCCTGGTTCCCGCCTCCAAATTTACGGGCCTAACGCAGTAAATGCCCCTGTCGTAGTGGGTTGATTGCACCCCCTCATCGGCTTATCCTTTCTCTCATGAAAAATTTAGAGGAATTGAGGAATCTTCCTTATCGCCAGTGTGTCGGAATTGTCCTGTTCAACCCTGATGGCAAGGTTTTCGTAGGCGAGCGCCTCGATCACCCGGGTGCCTGGCAGATGCCGCAAGGCGGCATCGATCCGGGCGAGACCATCGAAGAAGCGGCCTTGCGCGAGCTGCTGGAAGAGACAGGGACGGACAAGGCCGAAGTGGTCTTTGTCTCCGACAAGGTGCTGACCTATGAGCTGCCCGATCATCTGTTGGGCAAGTTGTGGGGTGGAAGATACAAAGGGCAAGAGCAACGCTGGGCTGCTTTGCGTTTCACGGGCGAAGATCACGAGATCACGCTCTACGACAAAGTGCATCCGGAATTTTCGAAATGGAAATGGGTGCCGTTGTCGGAGGTGTGCGAGCTGATCGTGCCGTTCAAGCGCGCCACATATGAAGATGTGATTGCCGAATTCACGCCGATTTTGGAAAAATATATTTAGCGCGGTCTGTTCACTGCAGAATTGCTCATCGCCCTGAAGCCCCGCTGGAAGCCTTCGAGCGTGCAGTTTTGTGTGTCCGGCTTGAAGTTGTCAGGATGAACGCTACCCCATACGGCCGTGTTGAAGGCAAGATTATATGCGGTCAACACCACGGCCTGACGCCGCTTGTTTTCAAAGCAGGCCAGTTCGAGGTTGCGGTTATCTTCCCTGAACGCCTGATGACGCATATGCAACGCCGTAGCGGCAGCGCCAACCGCGCCTGCAAAAACAGCCGAGGTGAGCGCGATTGCGGTCACGGCAGGCCATATCCGTTTTGGCCGGGCGGTTTGTGAGTGGTGATAGCGGATGCGCATCGGCTTTGTCTTTTAGAACTTGCTGACGCAGCGTTGTGTGGAGGCGCGGTATTCAATTATGTCGGCAAAGTCCTGGCGCGAATTCTGGAAGCTGTTTTCGGCGCGATCGACGCAGGTTTTGACCGCGTCGTTCCAGGCATACAATGCGGTGTAAGCGCCAAGCAAAATGCCGATGCCGCCCGCAATGGCGGCTATTTTCATTTTATCGCGTTTGACAGCTTTGGGGTCCATTGCCACCAAAGTGACCGGCTTAGCCTTGGCTTTGGCCGTAAACTGAGCGTGTGTCGCGTTCATGATAATCCCCGTTAACTGGTGAAGTTAACAGAAGATTAACTTAAACGTTATGTAAAAGCAACTTTCGCGGGTCAGCTTGTGGCTGGCCCCCAGGGGCTTACGGGTTCAAAGGCGACCAAGCGGGATCGGAGGCATCGCCCGGGGTTTGCAGCTGGCGCTCATTATAGCCAGTCAAATCAACCATATAGGCCTTGGCCGAGCGGCCACCCGCGCCTGAAGGCAGTTCCTTGAAGTAGACAAGGTAGCGGCCATTCGGGGCCCATGACGGGCCTTCGACGTGGAAGGACGTGCTGATCAGGCGCTCGCCCGAACCGTCCGGTTTGACGACACCGATGTAGAATTTGCCCGAGAGCATCTTGGTGAAGGCGATCATGTCGCCGCGCGGCGACCAGACCGGGTTGGCGTAGCGGCCATCCCCGAAGGTGATGCGCTGCTGGTTCGAGCCATCCGCGTTCATTGTGTAAAGCTGCTGCTTACCGGACCGATCCGATTCAAAGACGATGCGGCGGCCATCCGGCGAGTAGCTGGCGGAGGTTTCGATCGACGGGTTGCTGGTGAGCTGCTTGATCTGGCGGGTGCGCAGATCCATCGCGTAGATGTCGGTGTTGCCGCTGGAAGCCAGCGACATCACAACCGCGTTGCCATCCGGCGAGAAGCGCGGCGCGAAGGACATGCCCGGGAAATCACCCAGGACTTCCTGACGGCCGGTGTCGATGTTGTAGAGATAGACGCGCGGGCGGTTGTTCACGTAGGCGAGATACGTGATTTCCTGCGAGGTCGGCGAGAAGCGCGGCGTCAGCACCATGTAGGAACCATCGGTCAGATAGCGGTGGTTGGCCCCGTCCTGATCCATGATGGCCAGGCGTTTGACGCGGGCGTTATAGGGGCCGGATTCGGCGATGTAGACGATGCGGGTATCGAAATACCCCTCTTCGCCGGTGAGGCGTTTGAAGATGCTGTCAGCAATAATGTGCGCGATGCGGCGCCAGTTTTGCGGCGTGGTGGTATAAGCCATGCCGTCGGCCTGGACTTCGCCGTAGACGTCCCACAAACGGAATTCGACGCGCAGGCGGCCATCGGGCGCGGCGGTGATGGCGCCGGTGACGAGCGCCTGGGTGTTGAGCGGTTTCCAGTCAGCGAAGCGCGGACCTTCCAGCGCGGTGGAACGCGCGTCCTGAATGAAGGAGGCCGGGTTGAGCGGGCGAAACAGGCCGGAGGATTCGAGATCCTGCGAAATGATATCGGAGATCTGCTTGCCGACAGCGCCGTTCTGACCGTCGCCGACAAAAGCGGAGATGGCGATGGGCATCGGTTCGACACGACCCTGCGTGACCGCGATTTTGAGTTCGGCGCGGGCGACGGACGGCATCGCGAGGAGGATAAGGGCAAACAGGGCAATGAACTTACGCATCGAGCGAATCCTTAACATTTTGAACATCGTAGACGTAACTTAGAACTGTGACCAGAATATGAAAGAGGTTACCGGTTGCCTGCCCAGACCCTTGAAGAAAGCTTAGAACATATGTTTGGGGTCGAACTGGACGGTCATGTTTTTCCACTGCTCGTACTTACTGTCGGGCAGCGCCAGCGGGGTGCATTCGGGCGAGCGCAAGGCGCGCATGGCAGCATCGGCGGCGGCGCGGAACAGCGGGTCGGACGTATAGCGCAACTGGTCGACGATGCGGGAGTTGATCACGGTCTTGTTCATGGCGACCGTCACCTCGATATCCACTACCAGGTTCTGGGCATCGCGGGCGCCGGCGGGCACGATCCAGCACTGGGCCAGCTGGGCGATGAGCGCGTCCATTTCGGACATTGAGAGTTGCGCGCCCAAGGGGGCCGGGGCGGTCAATTGCGGGGCCTGACGTTCGGTATCGCGCGGGACGGAATCGGGCGTCGGTTCAGCCTGCTCGTCACCGACGAGATTTTTGAGGACGGAGGAAAACTCAGCCGCGTCTTCTTCAGGTTTGGGTTCTTCCTTCACCTCTTCCTTTTTCTCGGCGACGGGTTTTTTCTCCGGCGCTTTGGCAGGAATGGGCGGGGCTTTTTTCTCGGCTACTTCGGCCTTTTTAATGGGCTTGGGCGTTTCGGCGGGTTTTGGCTCTTCCAGCTTTTCGCGGGTTTCGGTTTTGGGCTTGGGCGGTTCGGATTTCGGCACGCTCTTGCTCTCCGTCACCTTGGGCATTGGCGGCGGCTCTTCCGTGATCTCTTCGGGTTCTTTCATTTTCTTCTGAACGGGGGCTTCGATATTGCTTTGCGCCGTTTCCATGACGGGGAGAATTTCCACCGCCATCGGTTCGGAGGGAATTTCGATCGGCTTGGAGAAGAAAAAGAACGCGCCGGAGAACAGCATGATCAAAAAGCCATGGAACATGAGCGACGCAACGAGCGGCGATTTCATGCTGGGCATTTTGCTGTCCCGTTCGGGACCCTGCGATGCGGTTACGCTTACGTTCATGCTTAACTCGTTTTGGTCAGGCTGCTTACCAGCCTCTCCTATGGACTATAGATGTCGATTATGGCCAGAATTGGGGCGTAAGCTTGGTTTAACGGGGGCTTTTTGGCCCCTGTGACTGGGGATTATGTAGGGCTTTAAACACATGAGCAACCCCGACAAATGGCGGATTATCAGGCAGGATTCCAACGGGAACCGCTTTATAGAGGCCAAAGACCTAACGGATATCGCGGCCAATTGTTTCGTTGAGACCCGTGAAAAACAGATCGGGGATCATCACCAGACGGTCTGGAAACAGATTCAGGCGGAAGCAGCGCCCTATCCGGAAATTCTTGTCCGTTTGAAGGGCCCGTAAAATTTATATGCCCCTCAGACGCCGGGCGTCGTGCTGCGCACGACCTGGCTTCGTTCGCTGCGGCTCACGGGGCGGCCTTGCGGCCTTTACTGAGAAGGACCAGTCACACCTTGCTGGGTAATTAGTGCAATCTTGCCGTAACCGGCGGAATTGAGCGCGCCCAGGGTCGACATCACGGAACCGTAATCGAGCTTTTTATCAGCGCGCAGGAAGATGCGGCGTTCGGCATTGCCCTGCGTCAGGGCACCGAGGAGTTCGATCAGGCGTTCCCTGGTGACGGGGGTTTCGCCCACGTAGATCTGGCCGGTGCCGGTGAGCGAGACCTCGATCGGGCCCTGGTCGTCTTCGTGGATGGCACCCGCTTCGGATTCAGGAATATCGACCGGGACACCGGCAGAGAGCATCGGCGCAGTGGCCATGAAGATGACCAGCAGAACGAGCATGACGTCGACGAGCGGGGTGACGTTGATCTCCGCAGAAACACTTCTGCGGCGCGACTTCCTGCTCTTGCCTGCCATTTTGAAGGCCATGTCTTATCCTACCCATCCAAATGGTTTTTTTGCGACAGCGATATAATATCCCAGGCACATGATGGCAAAGCCCGCGAAGATTTTTAAACTCAGCGGCTCTTTCAACAAATACCACGCAAACAGCCCGCCAAAGATGGGCGTCGCCAGCGCCATAAGCTGGTAATGCGACACCGGCATGCCGCCCATGGCCCGCACGTAAAGGTAGTAACCGACGAAATTCAGCGCCGCAAACCCGGTTAGCCAGACCCACTGCATTGGCTGAATCTGTGCCGGTGTAAAATGGCGTTCAAACAGGGCCCAGCAGCTCAACGAAATAAGAAAGAGAATAATATTGGCCGTCGCGATAAAAGCAAAAGGCGGGAAGCTGGTCAGCGCGAATTTGCGTACAATCGGGCCCAGCAGCGCATAGCAGGCGATGGCGCAAATTCCTACCAGATAGATGTTTTTGGATTCCATCATCCCTTTGCCCGTGCACTCAAGTGACGGCCGAGGATGGCCGAGAATTCGGTGGCGAAGTTTTCGAGGCGGTCGTTGTAGCGGTTCAGATCGCTTGAGAATTTATTGTAGGCGATAACGGCCGGGATAGCGGCGACGAGACCGATCGCGGTTGCGAAGAGCGCTTCGGCGATACCGGGGGCGACAACGGCGAGCGAGGCGTTTTTGGCACCGGCGATGGCGGTGAATGAGCGCATGATGCCCCAGACGGTGCCGAAGAGACCGATAAACGGCGCGGCGGAACCAACGTTGGCCAGGAAGGTCATGGACCGTTCGAGCTTTTCCATCTCGCGGCCGATGGTGACGGACATATTGCGTTCGATGCGCTGCTGGAGGTTGGTGCCGAGATTGTCGGTGCCGGACGCCTTGTTGTCGGACATGCCAAGGCGCCATTCTTCCATACCGGAGAGGAATGTTTTCAGGATCGGATCGGGACGCGACTGGCGGACGCGTTCGTAGAGTTTATCGAGCGGCTCGCCACTCCAGAAAGCCTCTTCGAATTTATCGGCGCGGCGCTTGGTGGCTTTGAGCGTGCGGATCTTGTCGAAGATGATCGCCCAGCACCATACGGAGGCGATGACCAGCATGAGGATAACCAGCTTACCCACCATGTCGGCGTGCAGGAACAGTCCGAAGGGCGAAAGATCATGCGTTACGCTGCCCGCCATGGCGGCGGCGTCTACGGCGCGATCAGGAATAGTGGTCGAAACGGTCATCTGGTTATTCTTCCTTCAAAGATATTGCGTAAAACTTCGGGTACCCGCACGGCTTTGCCATTGGCGTTGATGCAGACCAGAACCACCTTCAAGTCGGCGATCGGCTGCGATTCACGCGTGATCAGTTGATGCATGGTAAATGAGGCGTTTCCAAGGTCAACAACACTTGATTCAACATTTAAAAGGTCATCCAGCCTGGCGGGGGCCAGGTAGTCGATGGTGATATGGCGCACCACGAAGTGAAAGCCATGGGTGGGCAGCAGGTCGCTATTTTTGACAAGGCCGTTTTCGCGCAGCCATTCCGAACGGCCGCGCTCGGCAAACCGTAGAAAAGATGCGTGATAGACGATGCCGCCGGCGTCGGTGTCTTCATAGTAGATACGGACTGGGTGGTTGTTTTTTGACATATTACGGTTTCCGGCGCCACGGAAGGCGGATCGCGGCGCGGCCCAGGGCGAGCCGGATGATCCAGATGCCGAACCAGATGCCAAGCGCGATCACAGGGATCCAGGGCAGCGTCGCGAAGACGGTCTGAACCATGCGGTCGATGCCCATCAGGAATTTCTGCGCGGCGCGGGACCATGTGTTTTTGAGTTCGTATGGTTGCACCTCGGCGGGGCGGTATTCGACCTGGTAGCCGATATTGACGGTCGCCATGTCGGTCATCGTGGCGAGCACTTTGAGACGCGCCGCATTCTGATCGATCTGCGTCTGGATGCGGTTGAGTTCCTGTTCGATGCGCAGAATGTCATCGACATTTTCGGCGCGGGAATTCAGCAGCGTGGCGAGACGGTTGCGCAGCGCGATCAGATTCGCGTTGGCGGTGGTGGTATCGGTGTATTCCATCGTGTGGTCGTCGGCAGAGACGGAATGGTTCAGGATTTTACCGTCACCGGCGGCGAGGAAGTCGAGGAACGCGCCCAGTTTTTCAGGGTCGATACGGGCATTGATGTTACCGCCCTGCTCGAGCTGGACGTTGGAATTGGTGATCTGGCAGCCGAGTTCGACGCATTTTTGGAAATCGCGCTGATAGCGGGTTTGCAGCTGGTCGTATTTGGTCTGGATCTGAAGGGAATGGGTTTCGGCGATTTTGCGCTGGCCGAGTTTGGTGCGGTCCATGACCATCGAACTTGGCGGCGCGGATTGCGTGACGGCTGCGTAATCTGCCATTGGCGCGGGCGCCATGGCGGGGGCCATTTTGGCGGACCCGCCGCCCATCATGCGGCTGCTTGTGGCGCCAACGTAACCCTGGCTTTCTTCGCGGGATGAATTTTCATCGCAGGCGGCAAGGAAAAGCGTGGCAGAAAGCGCCAGCAGCAAAAGACGACGCATGGAAAAACTCCCTTATTGGTCGAACAGCGTTTTATCGCGCGCGGGGGCGTTCAGGCCAAGGGCTTTGTAGCCGCCAGCGGTGATGCACCGTCCGCGCGGAGTCCGTTGTACCAGACCTTGCTGGATCAAATAAGGCTCAATTACGTCTTCGATCACATCCCGTTCCTCGGACAAGGTGGCGGCCATGGTTTCGACGCCGACGGGGCCGCCATCGTAATGATCGATAATGGTTCTGAGGTAACGGCGGTCCATGGCGTCGAGGCCGGTGGCGTCGATATCAAGGCGTTTCAAGGCGTTGTCGGCGGCGGCGGCATTGATGGATTGATGGCCGTCGACCTGCGCGAAATCACGCACACGGCGGACCAGGCGGCCGGCGATGCGCGGCGTGCCCCGGGCGCGGCAGGCAATTTCACGCGCGCCGTCGGTTGCGAGGGGCGCGCCCAGAATTTTGGCGGCGCGGGAGACGATGCTTGTTAAATCGTCATGCGTATAGAAATCGAGGCGCAGCGGAATGCCGAAACGTTCGCGCAAAGGCGTGGTCAGCAGACCGGACCGCGTGGTGGCGGCGACCAGCGTGAATGGCGGCAGTTCAATCTGCACCGAACGCGCGGCCGGCCCCTCGCCGATCATGATGTCGAGTTTGCCGTCTTCCATGGCGGGGTAGAGAATTTCTTCGACGACGGGATTGAGACGATGGATTTCGTCAATGAACAGCACATCCATCGGCTGAAGGTTGGTGAGAATGGCGGCGAGATCGCCGGCGCGGGCGATGACGGGGCCTGATGTCGCTTTAAAACCGACGCCGAGTTCGCGCGCGATGATCTGCGCCAGCGTGGTTTTGCCCAGGCCCGGCGGGCCGTGCAGCAGCACGTGGTCCAGCGGTTCGGCGCGGGATTTGGCGGCGGAAATGAAAACGGCGAGATTTTCTTTAAGCTGTTTCTGGCCGGTGAATTCGGACAGTTGTTTGGGGCGCAGGGCCAGATCTTCGGGATCGCCGACGACCGGCTCGGTTGCTAAAACTTCAGCGCGTTTCATGCGGCCATTTCCTTCAGCGACTGAGAGATGACTGCAGAGAGGTCTTTCGCCTCGCCGCGCTGGATGACGGTGTTGACGGCGACGAAGGCTTCGGACCGGCCATAGCCAAGATTGACGAGCGCGGAGACGGCGTCATCGATGTGGTTGGTGTCGTTGGCGGGCCTGGCGCGCTTTTGTTTGCTTTCCGGCGACGATGGAAGCGCGATGGCGGGGGCGGTGATGTTTTTGTCTTTCAGCTCCATCACGATGCGCTGGGCGAGTTTGGGGCCGACGCCGTCGGCACGGGTGATGGGGGCGTGATCTTTGGCGCCGATGGCGAGCGCCAGCTGGTCGGGCGTGCAGGCGGAGAGAATGGACAGCGCAACGCGGGGGCCGACGCCCTGAACGGTGGTCAGGGTTTTGAACCAGTGGCGTTCGACCGCGTCGGCGAAGCCATAGAGGGTAATAGCGTCTTCGCGGACGATGGTTTCGATGAGAAGGGTTGCGGCCTCACCTTCCCCGCCGATGGAACCAAGGGTGCGTGCGCCGGTGTTCACCACATAGCCCACCCCGTTGACGTCGAGAATGAGCTGGTTTCCGGTAATCTGGTCGATAATGCCTTTTAATCTGCCGATCATGACTCGATTGTACCTGTTTTGTTCGCACGGGCCAGCCTAAATAAAGTCTTTTGAAAATGCTGATTTAATCTGCAGCTTATGGTAACAAGCCACGCAATGTTCTTTGGCCTTTTCCGCCGTAAACCAAAGCGCCCGCCGGTTATCCAGCTATACCGGGCGGCGGAGACGTCTGCCAAAAAATCACCCAAGAAGGCCGCCGTGGCGGTTAAAAAGGTTAAACCGCCTAAAAAAATCAGGCCGCCCCGAGACGCCCGGCTCGTTAAATCTGTGGATGCGTTTTTAACGACGCGCGGCTATCCATCCTTACGGACCTTATGCGTGGTCTTTGCTGCTTCGGGCGCGGCGACGGGCCTGCTCATGCCGGAAGCGATGAGCCGCTTTTCAGCCAAAGGCCGGGCCATTACCGCCCTGATGGACGCCGCGAAAAACTGCCCGGATAGCGACAGTTATGCGTACCGCGCGCGGCTGGAGAGCCATTTGCGTTTTTCCACCGGCGATGCAGCGGTGATGTTGCACAAACTCGGCGTGACCCCCTGCCTGCGCACGGACTTCATGAAAACGCAGGTTTTGATGGCCGTGTTTTACCCTAAAAACCGCGTTCTGTTTTTACGCGATGACGGCGTCATCCAGACGAAATCAAAAATCCTCACCGAACCGTTTCACATTGGCCAGGTTTTCGAAGCGGTCAACACATTGCCCGATGCGTTGATCCTGATGCGCAGCATGCCCGAAGTCATGTATGCGGGCATGTATGGCAAAAACAAGCCGCAGGTCGAATGGTGGTGGGACGCGACGAAGGCCGTGCCAATCGCGCAGCCAAGAACACAGGAACGCCCGCGCGCTTCAGCAGATACCGACCCATTCAAATTGCAGGATCGCGTGCGTCCGCCGGTTGTTTTGCCGCCGTCCGGCGTTACGCCGTATAAATCACAAGACCGGCTACCTGTGCCGCAGGCTTTTGCGCCTTAACCCAGCGTGCATTTCAGATCAGGTTGCGGCTGGAATGGCAGCGGCGCGAATTCGATGCCGATCGTGCGGCTGGTGCGGGCGTTGATCGCATCGCGGATTTCGCCCAGCAATTTATCGAAATGGCTTTGCGCGCTTTTAAAGCCTTCTTCGGTTTTTTGCTGGCGGTAGAGATTTTCAAACAGGGTTTTAAAGCTTTCGGTGCGGCGATTGATTTCTTCGGTTGCGATCTGCGCTTCCTGCCGCGTGACCGGCGCTGTCTGCATGAGCATGGCGCCGCGCACGGGCTGGCCGTCGTAAGCGCAGAACGGGTAATGCCAGACGCCGTCATAGATTGTTTCTGCCGCATTGCTTTGCGCGAATTTCATGCGCAGCTGGTTATGCAGGGGGGTTTGCGAGGAAAGTGGCTCGATGCTGGCGCCAGCGGCGATCACGGCGCTCAAGGTAAGGAACTGACGGCGGCTGAATTTCATCGCTTATATTTAATCTAAAACCGGGCATGCCGTCGAATTTTGCCTAGCGGTGATGGGCGTGGCAGATGGCGACGGCCAGCGCATCGGCGGTGTCGGCGATTTCAAAAGATGCTTTTGGCAACAGCACCTTAACCATCATCTGGATCTGCGTTTTATCGGCGTGACCGGCGCCGACCACGGATTTTTTGACCTTGTTGGCGGCGTACTCCCCCACGGTGAGCCCTGCCCGCGCCGGGGCGATAAAAGCGACGCCGCGGGCCATGCCGAGTTTCAGGGTGGAGGCGGCGTTGGTATTTGAAAACGTTTCCTCGATGGCCGCTTCGTCCGGTTTCCACATGGCGATGACTTCGGTTAAGGCCGCGTCGATCGCGCCGAGGCGCTCGGCCATGGGGGCCTTTGTATCCGGTTTAATGCAGCCGCCGGACACGTAGGACAGCTTGTTGTCCACGTAATCGATCACGCCCCAGCCGCAACGCTGCAGGCCGGGATCGATGCCAAGGATGCGGATGGATTTTGTCATGAGGCGGGTTTGAGCACCGAGCCGTGCTTTTCGAATGTTTCGATGAATTTGTCGGCATGGGGGCCGTAATAGAAGAATGCCTGGCCGCGCGTGTTGCCCGATGCGTCCTTGCGGTCGTCATTCCAGAACGAGATGCGATGATCGGTAAAGGCGAGCGCATTGCAGTATTTGATGAGCGCGTGAAACCATTTGGTGTCGGTGGCGTTGTTGACCAGCACGATGCCTTCCGCGACGCGGCCGGCGTGATATTCATCGATGAATTTGTTGGCGGCGCGGCCGCAGGCGCCCATCGAATATGGCGGGTTCATGAAGACGCGGACGTTTTCGCAGACATTCCACGGATGATCGAAGGCGGAATTTTCGAGCGTGAAAATATGGGTGGCTTTAACCGTGCAGTTGGCGCTTTGCGATGTGAACGGATCGAGGTCGATGGTGCCGAGCACTGCGCGGATGGAATCGAGATACAGGTCGGGCGTGAACCAGGAATCGGCATCGCGCTTTTCGGCGCCGGGGCGGCGGCCGATATAGCCGAGCTTTGTGATATCGGCGCTGGAGGAGACAATACTGATTGCGGGTTTATCGGTCATGGCGCCAGTATAAGGCGAAACCGCCATGCACGGACAAGCGTTGGTTTGGCCTTACCCGGATTTTCAAGCGATATTGGTGAAAACTTCCTGGACGTCGTCGTTTTCGTCGAGAGCATCGATCAGCTTGGTCAGATTGGCGGCGGCATCGGCGTCGTTCACGGCGTGGAGGTTGAGCGGTTTCCACATGATGCGCGACTCCTGCGCGGCCCCGAATTTTTTCTCTAGCGCGTCGGCGACGGCGGCAAGGTCGGTCGTATCGGTATAAATGGCGTGATAGTCGTCGTCGCTTTCGACGTTCTGGGCGCCCGCCTCGACCCCGGCTTCGAACATGGCGTCGGCCGAGGCTTTGGATGCCGGGTATAAAATTTCCCCCAGCTTTTCGAACATAAAGGACACGGACCCGGCTGTGCCCAGATTGCCCCCGAATTTCGCGAACATGGGACGGATATCGCCGACCGTGCGGGCGACATTGTCGGTCAGGCATTCGACGACCACAGCCACGCCGCCCGGGCCATAGCCCTCGTAGCGGGCTTCCTGGTAGTCCTTGCTGTCGGCGCCGCCCGGGATGCCGGCCTCAATGGCCCGCTTGATGCGGTCATTGGGCATCGAGACCTCTTTGGCCTTCAAAATGGCCAGGCGCAGGCGGGGGTTCATATCCGGGTCGGGGCTGCCGGATTTGGCGGCAACCGTGATGCCGCGGGCGATTTTGCCGAAGAGATTGGCTTTTTTCTTGCCCTGCGCCTCTTTACGGCGCGCGACGTTTTTTGCGTGGGAATGGCCTGCCATTGTTCTATCCTTTGGGCTTCTTTATAATTTACCGAGTCAACGATTTCAATCGGTTCTGATGCCCTACTCCTTTGAAAACATTTCCGTCCTCATCGTGGAGGATAACCAGCCGATGGCGAAGGTCAGCCAGTCGATCCTGGAGACGTTCGGCATCAGCCAGATCGTCATCGCACGCCATGGCGAGGAAGGCTTTTCAACCTTCTGCAAGGTGAACCCGGATATCGTGCTGGCCGACTGGATGATGAAGCCGATGGACGGCATTACCCTGACCCGCATGATCCGCAGCGAGGCGCGGTCGCCCAATCCATTCGTGCCGATTATCCTGATGACGGGTTTCTCGGAAAAAAGCCGGGTCATGGAAGCGCGGGATGCGGGTGTGACGGAATTTCTGGTCAAACCCTTCCAGGCGAAGGATTTATACAAGCGCTTTGCGCAGGTGATCGAACGTCCGCGCCAGTTTGTGCGCACGGAAGCGTTCTTCGGGCCCGACCGCCGCCGGAAAGAGGACGAGCAATTCTCAGGCCCCTGGAAACGCGTCATCGACCATTCGATCACGAAGGACCGCATCAAATGACCGACAACAGCCGCGAACGTTTACGCAAGGCAGAATTCATCACGCCGCCGAATACGCTGAAGCTGAAGGCGGGATCGGGCGGCCTTGATGAGAAGATCATCGAGAAAGCGCAGAAGATGATCGAGCAATCGGGCATCGATTTCGTGCCCATCGGCCAGCGTTACCTCGTGTCGCTGACGGAAGGCATTCGCCTGACGGAAACGCGGCGTGGCGAAGTGGAAGATGAAACGCTGATCGCAACGATGCTGTATCCGGCGATGCAGCTCAAGGCCAATGGCGGGATGTTCAAATATCCACTGGTGACGCTGGTATCGGCCAAGCTGATCCGTTTTCTGGAACACATTAAAGAACCGAATGACGATGCGATGGATATCATCAACGGTTTTGCCACATCGCTACAGGCGATCATGCTGATGGGTGAAAAAAGCGCCGAAGTCTCCGACCATGGGCATGAACTGACGCAGGCTTTAGATGAAGCCTGCGAGCGCTATTTTGAAAGATATGTGCGTTAAGGGAACAGAATAACCTGGCTGGGGGTGACGAGGCCGTCGAGGCGGGCGTCATGATCTTCGGCGGGCAACAGTTCTTCTGAGAGCTGCCAGTCATAGGCGATGCCGATGGCCAGAATGCTTTTCTTTTTTCTAAGCGGGCCGATGGTGGCATCGTAATGCCCTGCCCCGCGGCCCAGGCGATTGCCGTGAACATCAATCATCACCAATGGCACCAGCATGATATCGGGCAGAATTTCCGCTGCGTCGGGCAACGGTTCCATGGTGCCGAAAGTGGATTTGGTCATGGGCGCGCCGCGCACCCAGCGGCGGAATTTCAAACCGTGCTTGTCGCGGCGGATGACGGGCAGCGCACAGGCCATGCCGCTGTCGTGGCAGGATTCAGCAATGAGCCTTGTGTCGCATTCGCGTGCCAGCGGCCAGAAGAAGGACAGGGTTTTAGCGGGATCCGGTGGAAAGGTGTCGAGGAAGCGCGAGCATAATTCGCGGTCGAGGCGATGGCGTTCGACGCTGCTATCCGCAGCCCTCGAATGGGCGCCGCGACGCAGGCGCTTTTTTTCGCTTCCGTGATCATCCATCGCAAATAAAGTAACCCGCCCCCACGGGTACGCCAAGGCGTGCCTATCAATTTTAAGAGTGGATAGATTGACGCAGGGTTAAGTTTAGACGGGATTGAAACTAAAGGAGAAAGCGAAGCCACAGAAACCGTGGGTATGCATCAAATCCACTACTAGCCCGGTTGACCAGGTGGGCGCCGTATTATGCAGCCAAGGCCACATAGGGAACAGCTCCCGTAGTAGAACAATTATCGGCCCGAGGGATTTTGGTACCTTCACCTGTCCCGCAGCTTCGCAGGGAAAGATATACGCCGGTACTGCATATTTTTCCACTAATTCCCTCTCCCACAGGGAGAGGGTCAGGGTGAGGGGTTACAGAGCTTGATTTGGTTACCCAGGTCTTCCAGTACGCCGGACAGGTTTTGAAGTATCTCGTTATTCCAATAACGGAGGATGAAATAGCCTTGCCCTCCGAGTGTTTCGCTTCGTAATCGGTCTTTTTCCGGCGTGTGCTGGCCGCCGTCGATTTCGACGATCAACCGCAATTCCTGACAATAAAAATCCGCCACATATGGTGAGACCATATGCTGGCGGCGAAATTTCAGATTAAGAAAATTGCGGTTTCTCAGATAAGACCAAAGCAGCTTCTCCGCTTCGGTCGAGTTTTTACGCAAATTGCGGGCGATTGTTACTGAAGGCATACCCCCTCACCCTAACCCTCTCCCTATGGGAGAGGGAACTTAAGCGCGTTTGAGTTTTTTGACGACGTTTTCGAGTTTGTCGGTCAGGTTGTCGACCGCTTCCGCGATCTGCGCTTCGCGCTGGGCGGCCTGTTCGCGCACGGCATTCAGGTCGGTGACATTGTCGGATTTGGCCGAGGCTTCGCGCTTGAGACGGTCGATTTCGGCACGCAGCTGATTGATCTGGCCTTCGTATTGCGCGCGCATCTGATTGATCTGGGCTTCAGACGGGCCGGCCTGCGCGGCGTGCATGTTTGCTTTTTCAGCGGTGTCCTTGGCTTCGAACATGTCGTCGGCGATGACCAGCGAGGTGAGGACGAGCGTGTAGGCTTCGTTCGGGGCGGCGCCGGCCTGGTTCAGTTCCTTGAAGCGTTCGTCGACATAGCGGCCGAGCTGCTGAACGCGCGATTCCTGACCATCATCGCATGCGATCGTGAAGGTACGGTTGTTTACGACAATGTTGACCTTGGACATGATTAGCGGCTCCCCACCTGCAGAAGATTTTCGATACGCTCGATCGTGCGATCCAACGTTTTAGCCATCAGCGTGTTGTCGGCCGTTACGCTGCGTTGCGCAGCAAAGAGGTCGATCTGGTTGTTTTTGTTTTCGGCTTTGAGCGCGCGCGGCTCATTGGCTGCTTTTTCCAGTTCACTCACAACCGCAGACAGACGACGAAGACTGTTATCCAGACTCATGGATTTCCCACACACTTTAAGTTTTCAAAAGCTGATAGTTAACACGAATAAAGGGGGGTAAAGTGCTTGTCCAGCACCAAAAAAAATCATCCACAGGGTGGACGCGATGCTTGCGGCGTCAGGGACGCGATGCTGCGGCGTCAGGGACGCGGTGCTTACGGCGTCAGGGACGCAGGGCGTTTGCCTGCTGCGTCACAGGTTCGGGCGTAAGCCCCGGAAAGCGCCCGTAAAAAGCGTCTTTCTGGTTCATGGTGTTGAAAACGAAATACCCCTCGCCCAGATTCAGCGCCAGCTTGTGCTGGCGGCCAAAGAAAATTTCGAACGGCTTGCCACGCATGATATCGCCGGTGACCCGGTACTGGCGGAATGCGCCATCCATGCGGGTGTAGAGAAAACGGGTATTGGGCGAAGCGCGGCTGCTGTTGGGTTCCGAGCCATAATCGTCCAGCACATGCGTTTCTTTGACAGGCACGGACAAAGCTTCGGGCCAGGACAATTTTTCCAGCAGGGTCTGGTAGGTTTCGAGTTCGGCGTAGCGGGTGATTTTCAAGGCACGGTCAACCGGCAGGAAGGTCACGGCGATTCCTGCGTTGACGCCGGAGAGCGGCATGACCGTCAACTGGTCGGGCGCGCCATGCCAGATGGCGATGTCGCCGTTATTAACGTCGGCAGTTACTGTGCCGTCGGATTTATACAATGTGCAGGTGCCGTCGATTTTGAGCGTGGCGAGCAGCCGGGCCCGCGCAGTTTCATGGCGCTGGCGGGCATGAGCCAGCATTTCAGCCTGCTGTTCCACCTGTTTTTGGAATTCCGGCACAAGCGTGATCACGCCCGCGCCCAGGGCGGAAGCGGTCACTCCAAACAGGATCTCACGGCGGGTAAACATGGGTCTTGATACCTTATCCCCTAATTGGAATGCACGTTATTTTTTAGGTCATTTCAACATTGACCTGCCGTTTGCAGACCGTATTGTAGCAAGCCTCAACCCAAAGGATTCCCATGGCCTCGACCAATCTTGCCCAAGCCGCCAACACCGCCCGCGCCGTCGATAACCACCCGTTGCGCGTCTACGCCAACGCCATCCGCGCGCTGTCCATGGATGCGGTTGAAAAGGCCAATTCGGGCCATCCCGGCATGCCGATGGGCATGGCCGATGTCGCCACCGTTTTATTCAGCAAATTCATGAATTTCGACCCCAGCGCGCCGCGCTGGCCGGACCGCGACCGGTTCATCCTGTCGGCCGGTCACGGCTCGATGCTGCTGTACTCGCTGGCCTACCTGCTGGGTTACGAGAAAATGACGCTCGAGCAGATCAAGAATTTCCGCCAGTTGCACTCCATCACCCCCGGCCACCCGGAAGTGGACCTGGAATGCGCGATTGAAACCACCACCGGCCCGCTGGGCCAGGGCATTTCGAACGCGGTCGGCTTCGCGCTGGCCGAGCGGATCAACAACGCCCGTTTCGGCGACGATCTGATGAACCACTTCACCTATGTGATCTGTTCGGACGGCGACCTGATGGAAGGCATCAGCCACGAGGCATGCTCGCTGGCCGGTCACCTGAAGCTGAACAAGCTGATCGCTCTTTATGATGATAACGGCATCTCGATCGACGGGCCGACCTCCCTTTCCTACACCGAAGACCCGACGGGCCGTTTTGAAGCCTATGGCTGGGATGTGCAGACCATCGATGGTCATGACTTCGATGCGATTGAACAAGCGATTGCGAAGGCGCAAAAATCGGACAAGCCGTCGATGATCCGCTGCCAGACCACGATCGGCTACGGCGCGCCGACCAAGGGCAACACCTCGGGCGCTCATGGCAGCCCATTGGGTGAAGAAGAAATCAAAGGCACGCGCCTTGCGCTGGAATGGCCGCATGCCCCGTTTGAAATTCCGACCGATGTTCTGACGTGGTGGCGCGAAGCCGGCGCGCGCGGCAGCAAAGCCCGCAAGGCGTGGAGTGCGCGTCATGAGAAAGCGGCCCAGAAAAACGACTTCGATGCCGCGTTCAACCCCGACGTTTCCAAACGTGTACGCCCGGTTGTGAACAAGCTTGTGCAAGACCTTCTGGATAAACCTGTGAAAACTGCCACGCGCCAGGCATCGGGGGAAACCATCAACGCCCTGGTGGAAGCGGTTCCCGAGCTGATCGGCGGGTCGGCTGACCTGACACCCTCGAACAACACGTACAAAAAAGGGACGGACGTGGTCAAAGCGGGCGCATACGGCGGCCGTTACATCCATTACGGCGTGCGCGAGCACGGCATGGCGGCGGCGATGAACGGCATGGCGCTGCATGGCGGATGCATTCCTTATGCCGGCACGTTCCTGACCTTCTCCGATTACTGCCGCCCGGCAATCCGGATGGCGGCTTTGATGAAATTGCGCGTGCTGCACATCATGACCCATGACTCGATTGGTCTGGGTGAAGACGGCCCGACGCACCAGCCGGTGGAACACCTGGCGGCTTTGCGCGCCATTCCGAACTGTTATGTCATGCGCCCCTGCGATGCGGTTGAAACCGCCGAGTGCTGGGACCTGGCTTTGGACCGCGTCGCGGGCCCGACCGTCATGGCGCTGACCAGGCAAGGCCTGCCGCAGATGCGGCTTGAAAAATCGAAGGACAATCTCTGTGGAAAAGGCGGGTATATCCTGCGTAAAAACTTCGAACAAGGCACGCCGGACCTGGTTTTGATGGCCACCGGATCTGAAGTTTCAATCGCTGCCGAAGCGTATGAGAAGCTGCAGGGATCGAGCATTAAAGTTCAATTGGTTTCAGTGCCTTGCATTGAGCTTCTTGAGAAACAGGATGAAGCGTACAAGCGCGAGGTTATCGGCCCGAATAATGCCAAGCGCATCGTGGTCGAAGCGGCTTTGCGCCAGCCTTGGGATAAGTACATGAACTCGTCCGATATCTTTATCGGCATGAAGGGCTTTGGCGAGTCCGCGCCGTATCAGAAACTGTACGAACATTTCGGCATCACCGCCGCCGCCATCACGGCATCGGCCAAGTAAGAAAGAGGAAAGCACACATGACTGTTCGCGTTGCCATTAATGGTTTCGGCCGTATCGGCCGTCTGGTTGCCCGTGCCCTGGTTGAATCGGGGCGCAAGGATATCGAACTGGTCGCCATCAACGACCTGGCGGATACCAAGACCAATGCGCATCTCATGAAATATGACTCGGTGCACGGTCCCTTTCCGTACCCGGTGGAGGTTGCCGGAGACAAACTGAAGATCAACGGCAAAGAGGTGGTCGTCTGCCAGCAGCGCGACCCGTCGCAGCTGCCGTGGAAAGATCTGAACATCGATATCGCGCTGGAGTGCTCGGGCATATTTACCGAGAAGCAAAAAGCCGCGATGCACCTGACCGCCGGCGCCAAGAAGGTTTTGATTTCCGCGCCTGCCACGGATGAAGACCTGACGGTGGTTTACGGGATCAACCACGACAAGCTGACGAAAGATCACCTGATCGTTTCCAACGCTTCGTGCACGACGAACTGCCTGGCGCCCGTCGCCTTCGTGCTGCACAACGCGATCGGCATTGAAAAAGGCTTCATGACCACGATCCACTCGTACACGGGCGACCAGAATACGGTTGATACCGCGCACAAAGACCTGCACCGCGCCCGCGCGGCGGCGCTGAACATGATCCCGACCTCAACCGGGGCTGCCAAAGCCGTTGGCAAAGTGTTGCCGGAACTGAACGGCAAGCTGGACGGCACCTCGATCCGCGTGCCGACGCCGAACGTTTCGGTGGTCGATTTCAAATTCATCTCGAAGAAGAACACCACTAAGGAAGAGGTGTGCGAGGCGATCAAGAAAGCCGCTGACGGCCCGCTTAAAGGGATCCTGGGTTATTACACCGATCCGCTGGTCTCGACCGACTTCAACCACAACCCGTTGAGCTCGATTTTCGCGATCAACGAGGCCAAGGTGCTGGAAGGCAACCTCGTGCGCGTTTTAAGCTGGTATGACAATGAATGGGGCTTCTCCAACCGGATGCTGGATACGGCCGTCCTGATGGGTAAGTTGTAAAAAGGTCCCCGGTCCTGCTAAAGGTTGGATATGGAGACACTTGAACCGGCCAAGGCTGATATCATCCGCTTAAGCGAAGTGATTGATCATATCGTCGACTCGGTCGGGGATCCGTCGATTACGCTGCGCCGGGCGCTCATTCTGCTGGACATCGACGAGCATGCGGGAACGACACAAAACGCAATTGGCGAGCGCCTTAACTTGGAAAAATCCGTAGTTTCGCGCAATGTCGACTGGCTGTGGGGGCATGGCTGCGTCATACGATCGGACGGGCAGCGGGATGGCCGGGAAAGCGCCCTGAATACCAGCACCTATACCCATAAGCACCTGCAGCTGGCGTTGCGGCCTTTCGGAAATCAACACACAGGCTTGAAAAAAACCCTGGAGACGTTTATAGGATTGTTCCATAAGCACATGCCGAGCCTGAGGGAACTAAAAGCACTTCTTACTGTTAGTGCCCGTGGCGAAGCAACCCGTAGTGATATTTTGAACAATCTCTACGACGGGCCTGCGACAACCGATCAACGCGCTATTCGAACGCTGATCGAAGAAGGACTGGTCGAAATAAATGGTAACAACGTATAGCCGCACGAAGATAACGACAGACGGGCTTGTGAAAGCGATCCGCTTTCTGAGCGACCGTGCGCCTGTTGCCAGTTTCGCGGCCCCTGCCCCGAAAAACGACCACACGCTGCAGCCGAAATAATCGGCTTCCCTTTATTGACTTCCGATCAACCGCCCGCGAAAGTGAGGCGGAATTTTTTTGTCTTATGAGGAAGCACCTATGAAACTGACACCGGCCGTTGAAAAAATTCTTGCGAACTATGAATCCGACAACAAGCTGACTCTGAACAACCTGGCGAAGATGCTGATGCACGGCAAACTGGGCGGCACCGGCAAGATGGTGATCCTTCCCGTCGACCAGGGTTTCGAGCACGGCCCTGCCCGTTCTTTCGCGATCAACCCGGAAGCGTATGATCCGCATTACCACTACAAGCTTGGCATCGATTCCGGGTGCAGCGCGTATGCGGCGCCGCTGGGCGCGCTGGAAGCCGGCGTCAAAACCTACGGCAAAGACATTCCGCTGATTTTGAAAATGAACCACTCGAATTCGCTGGCTTCGTCGGCGGAAAAGAAAAATCCGGATCAGGCGGTTATCGCAACGGTAGAAGACGCCGTGCGCCTTGGCTGCGCGGCAATCGGTTTCACCATCTATCCCGGTTCGGATGCGTGTTACGCGCAGATGGAAGAATTCGCCGCGCTGTCGCGCGAAGCGAAACTGGCGGGACTTGCCACGGTGCTGTGGGTTTACACCCGCGGCGGCGACCTGACCAAGGACGGTGAAACGGCGCTCGATATCATTTCGTATGGCGCGCATATGGGCTGCCTGATGGGCGCGCATATCATCAAGGTCAAACTGCCGAGCGATCACCTGGAACTGGGCGAAGCCAAGAAGGTTTACGAAAGCCAGAACATCGCCCGCGCGTCTCTCTCCGAGCGGGTGGCGGATGTGGTCAAATCCTGCTTCAACGGGCGGCGGATTGTGGTGTTTTCGGGCGGTGCCGCCAAGGATACGGCTGCCGTTCTGGACGAGGCCCGCGCCATCCAGGCGGGGGGCGGCAATGGCTCGATCATGGGCCGGAACGCCTTCCAGCGCCCCCGCGGCGAGGCGTTGAAGCTTTTGAGCGATATGATGGACATCTATAAGGCCTAAAAAGCTTGCAATAGGCCGCTAACTGGCCTATTTAACCGGCCAGAGATTCAAGTTTTTTGACGGAGTTACCAATGAAGCAAGACATCCACCCCGAGTACCACAAAATCAAAATCGTCATGACCGATGGCGTTGAATACGACACGTATTCGACCATGGGCAAAGAAGGCGACGTTATGCGCCTGGACATCGACCCGAAAACGCACCCGGCCTGGACCGGCGGCGAGCGCAAGGTCATGGAAAAAGGCCAGATGACGAAATTCGAAAAACGCTATGCCGGTTTCGGCGCAGCAGGCGGCGGCGCCAAATCTGACGAGCCGGCCGTTAAAGCCAAAGGCACGAAATAATCATGAAAAAGCTGTGGCCTGTCGCTCTCGTCGTGTCCGCTGCCCTGATCGCAGGGGCCGTGGTGTTCGCGGGCGCGCCTGCCATCAGCCAGCAACGCGGCGCAGGCTTCATGATGGCGTCGGGTTCATCGGCTTATGCATGGCGCGTGAACACGGTTACCGGCGCGGTATCGTATTGCGTCCGCCGTTCGGACTCGTCCGACCCGGCCTATATCGAAAACAACCCGCCGGTCTGCTCGGGCTGGTCGCCGCCGGTTCAGTAATCATTCTAAAAGCCGCCGAAAGGCGGTTTTTTAATGCCTTTTTTTGAAGTGGCATATATTCCTAAAATATTCTTGACTTTATTCCTAGCCGCGCTATCCTGATTGTATAGCGGATGCCACTGTTCGGGTCCGCGTTTGAAACGACAACTCGCTTATTCAAGGAGATGTAAAATGACACGTAGTGCATTGATGCGCGATTCATCGCGCGGGCAACTTACCACCACCCCTGATTTCGATTTTTCTCCCCTCTTCCGTTCGATGATCGGCTTTGACCGGTTGGCGTCGCTGCTCGACAACCAGCCGGCTGCGTATCCGCCGTATAACATCGAAAAAACTGCCGACGACCAGTATCGTATCCAGATGGCCGTGGCGGGCTTTGCCCAGGACGATCTGGACATCACGGTCGAAAACGGCACGCTGATCGTGCGCGGCAATAAAACCAAAGACGTGAGCGACGAAGGCAAAACCTACCTGCATCGCGGTATTGCGACGCGCGCCTTCGAACAGCGTTTCCAGCTGGCCGAGCATGTCGAGGTGAAGGAAGCCCGTGTCGAAAACGGCATGCTGTCGGTCGAGCTGCAGCGCGAGATTCCCGAGCGCCTGAAACCGCGCAAAATTGCGGTTAAGCACTAAACCTTAAACCCCTAAAGCGGCCTGAAGTAAAAGACGTGACTTGATTTTACAAGGATGGCGTTTAAGCGCCGCTTGTCCCCCGCGTCGACAGATCCCCCTTCTGTATCCTGACGCGGGGGATTTTTACATATATTTGACATAAATATACAGCGCAGATTAAAGTGCGGCCGATGACCGAAGCTGCCACTACCCTGACTGTGCCTGCGCTCAATCTGAGCACCTATTTCCGGGCCAGAAGCAATGTGTTCGGACTGTCCGCTCAGAAGCCCACGCTCACGAGCACGGTTGCCGGGCTTGGGCGTTCGCTGGTTCGCGCGATCAAGCGACACGATCTGGATGCGCTGGTTAAGGGCATCATTGACCTCTCCTGCCGCTACGAGGACCGCGGCCATAATCCGCTGCTCATGCAGTCCTATGTCGAGCAATTGAATCTCGACGATGTGAAGAGCGCGCTCAGCGGGTTGCTGGACCGGATTTATCAGCGCGACCCGTATGCGCTTTATTCTTATCTGCATGTCGGCCAAGCGCTGACGCATCGCCCTGACCTTTTGCAACAATGGATCGAGCCGGATGCGTTGCTGGCGCTTACCGATGACGGCATGCAGGGCTATATCGCCGCTGCCGAAATCGCCCAGCATATGAACGATGACGTGAAGGAAAATTTTGCCAGCCGTTATCTTGACGCGCGCGCGCGGTCTTTAAAGGGCATTCTTTATCGGGGCAAACCCACCGCCGATGTTCCCAATGCATGGTTTTCCATTCAGGGACAGTTGCGCGACCTGGAATGGATGCAACGCAGCATCCAGGATATGCCGCTGCTCGCGCAGATGATGCACCCGCAATTTATCGGGTTGATGAAAACCGTGCTGTTGCATGGCAATCCCAAATACAAAGATTCCAGCAACAATACACCGCTGGATGCTTATGCCGAAGCGGCGGTGGTCAGCGTCGGGTTCCCTGCCCTGCTTGAGATGTTCGAGCCGGAAGAAATTGAAAAAGCCGGCCGCATGATGATTGAACATGGGCGGTGGACCGCGTTTGGAAAACTCAAGTCCGCTTTCCGCGACGAGCCTTACAAACATGAATTGCTGGAAAACCTGGAAAGCGCGGCAGGCGTGCATGTTGAAAGCATTCCAAACCGGATGGTGATGAACCATAAGGGCGGCTCGGCCTGCCTGCTGGATATGACGCTGATGTTCAACAAGAGCGCGCGCGGCAGCAAAGCCATGCAGATCTCGACATATCTGGATTACGAGGCATTTGTGCCCGTCAAACAAAGACTGCAGGCGTGGGACAAGGAACTGAAAGAGCCCGTGCGCTCGATCGGCGGAGAATATTACATTGAGTGCATTCGCGCGGCGCTGGCGCAGATGACCGGCCAGGCGCAGGGTTATGATTACGCCATTCTGCCGGATGGGCCGCGCAATCCTGTTCCCGCCTTCGTGAAAGATGAAGCGGCAAAACAGTTCAAGGCGATTGAAGACTATCGTCACCGTCACCGCGACCCGCAAACGGCGGGCGCCATCCGCGCGCATTTCAAAGATACGCGTGGCGGCGTCAAGACATACCGGCCGGCCAAAGAGCCAGCGCCGTGGCGCGAGACGGCGCGCATCGCGCCTTAAAAAATATTCTGCCGCAAATTTTTTGACAAAGCGGCCGCGCGGGCGCATCGTCAAAGCCATGAAGAATAATTTCGTCTGCGTCATTCATGGCGGCGCCGGAAATCTTCGGCCTCCTGCCAAATCGAACACGAAAGACTGGGACCGTTATCAGGCCCGGGAGGAAGAGCTGCATGCGGTTCTTTCTATTGCGCAAAAAATTCTGAGCGAGGGTGGCCTTGCGACGGAGGCTGTGTGCGCGGCGGTCGAGGCGCTGGAAAATTATTCCGGCTTCAATGCGGGTAAAGGCGCTGTTTTGAATGCCGAGGGTGTGGCAGAGCTTGACGCTTCCATCATGGACGGGCGCACGGGCGCTGCGGGCGGCGTTGCAGGTTTGACGACCATCAAAAACCCGATCCGCGCGGCGGAAGCGGTGATGGTTCATTCGCCGCATACGCTGTTGGCCGGTAAAGGGGCGCAGAGCTTTGCCAAGACGCATGACCTGAAGACCGTGCCCAATTCTTATTTCATTACAGGGGAAGCGAAGGCATCGCTGAAACGCGCCAAGCAGCGCAAGGATGTGGACCCGCTGAACAGCACGGGCACGGTGGGCGCGGTGGCGCTGGACCGGCATGGCAATCTTGCCGCCGCGACATCGACGGGCGGCATGACCAACAAGGCGCCGGGGCGCGTGTCGGATACTGCCGTGGTGGGCGCCGGGACTTACGCGAAAAACGGGCTGGTGGCCGTATCATGCACGGGCAATGGCGATATGTTTTTACGCTGCGCGAGCGCGCATGACGTGGCAGCGCGGTTGCAGCATGGGAAAGTCTCGCTGGCGGCAGCGGCGCGCGCGGCTTTGAAAAGCGTGGCACGCATGGGCAGTGACGGCGGGATCATCGCCATCGACCGCAAGGGCAATTACGTGATGGATTTCAACGCGCCCGGCATGTATCGCGGCGTGATCACGCAGGCAAATGCGCCGCGCGTGGGGATTTTCAGCTAGCTTTAAATGCTTTCCAGCCGGATCTGGTCACTCGCCAGATTTCCGTTTTGCGCGTGCCGCCGCCGGGCTGCGGTTTGTCGATCGCTTCAACAAACACGGCGCCCGCCTTTTCTTTCAGGCTGCGGGAAGCGGTGTTCCAGTCGGCATTGGCTTCGATGAATTCCTCGTAACCGAGCTTGTCGAAAACGAAGTCGTTCACGGCGGCGACGGCCTCCGACATGTAACCTTTGCCCCACAGATGCTCAGCGAGCCAGAAGCCACGGTGCCCTTCGGCGTTCGCCTCTAGCCGGAATTCCATGATACCGACGCATTCATCAGCCCCTTTGAGTGTGATGGCCCAGACATGCGCCTGCCCCTTGGCCATGCGCGGCAGGGAGGAATTTTTCATGAAGTCTTCCGCCCCGTCGTCAGGGTACGGCCACGGCACCTGCGCGCCCATGTTCTTGATGACGTTCCAGTTATTGAAATATTTCTGAACAGCCGGCGCATCCGCGATGCGTGCGGGGCGTAAAATCAGGCGTTCGGTTTCGAGAACGGGGGTCATCCATTGATGGAAACACAAAGACGGCCGGTCAGGCAACTTTGCCGTTGATGATTGTGGTGCGGTTCTGGATGCGCAGGTAGACGATGTAGGCGGCGGCCAGCTTGGAGGCGACTTCGGTCAGCACCGTGGGCAGCGAGAGCATTTTGGCGCCGGGAACGACGACCATCATGTCCGATACGGCGAAGAAAATGACGGTATCGATGGGGGCGGCGACCAGAGACGAGATGATCATGCGGCGGGCAAACGAGCCCTTCACTTTCGAGAAAACGAACCAGTCGCACAGCTCGCCAATGATGAAGGCGGTGCAGGAAGCGACGGCGATCTGGGGACCGGCGAGCAGATAGGTGACGAGCATGCCGGCCAGCATGACCAGCACGACTTTGTTGCCCAGTTCAGCTTGCGCGTAGTCACGCAGGACGAACCAGAGGCCGACAATGGTGGCGAGCGGCGCCCAGCTGATGCCCGGCCATGGCGTGGGCCACAGAAGATATTCGCCGTACCAACTCCACGCCACGTTCACGGCGACGATGGCCAGAAAATATGTGATCGAGAACTTGTAGCGCAGCAGGCGGTTCATTAGGCCGCCTGGCCGATTGCTTTCAGGGCGGCGGAAAGTTTGGTGATGATCGTCTGCGCTTCGTCCTTACGGGCGTTTTGCTCGGCGATGATTTCTTCGGGCGCGTTTGCGACGAAAGCCTGGTTGCCGAGTTTGGCTTCGATCTTTTTCAGCTCGGCCGATTGTTTTTCGATTTCCTTTTTCAGGCGCGTGCCTTCCTTGGAAATATCGATGATATCGGCGACGGGCAGCACCAGCGTGAGTTTGCCGACGACGGACTGGATGGCGCCCGGAGGGGCTTCGTTGTCGGAAACGGTCACGGATTCGATGCGGGCCATGCGCTTGATGAGGATTTCATGCGCGCGCAGTTTTTCGCGGTCGGCGGCGCTCGCGCCCCGGACCTGGAGGTTGAGCATGGCGGCCACGGGGACGTTCATGTCGGTGCGGACAGAGCGGATGTCGGAAACGATATCCTGAACCTGCCTGATCTCGGCCTCGGCTTCATTGTTGGTGAGGCCCTTATATTCCGGCCAGCGGGCGGCGATGAGGCGCTCGCCTTTGCGGTCGGTGATGCCGGCGAAGAGCTCTTCCGAAATGAACGGCATGAACGGGTTGAGCATGAGCAGAATCTGGTCGAAAACCCAGGCGGAGGTTTTGCGGATTTCATCGCCAGCCTCGCCGTCCATCAGCGGTTTGGTGAGTTCGAGATACCAGTCGCAGAACGTGCCCCAGACGAAATCGTAGATCGCGTCGGCGGCGGCGTTGAATTTATACTCGGTCAGCGCCTGGCTGATACCGGCCTCGCATTTGGCGGTTTCACCGACGATCCACTGGTTGAGAACATGTTTGACGCCCTTGGGATCAAACGATGCATCCGGCTTGGCGTTGTTCATTTCCAGATAGCGCGCGGCGTTCCAGATTTTGGTGGCGAAGTTGCGGTAGCCTTCGATGCGCTTTTCCGACATGCGGATATCGCGGCCCTGCGCGGCCATGGCGCAGAGCGTGAAACGCAAGGCGTCGGCGCCGTAGGTCTTGGTCAGTTCCAGCGGGTCCATGACGTTGCCCTTGGACTTGGACATTTTCTGGCCCGATGCGTCGCGGACCAGCGCATGGATGTAGACGGTTTTGAACGGCACGTCCTTCATGAAATGGCAGCCCATCATCATCATGCGGGCAACCCAGAAGAAGATGATATCAAAGCCGGTGACGAGGACGTCACCCGGATAATATTTATTCAGCTCAGGCGTTTTTTCCGGCCAGCCCAGCGTTGAGAACGGCCAGAGCGCGGAGGAAAACCAGGTATCCAGCACATCGGGATCGCGCTTGATGGTTTTTGTCCCGCCGTAATGCGCGTCGGCCTGGGCCTGGGCTTCGGCATCGGTTTCCGCGACGAAGATCGCGCCGTCCGGCCCGTACCAGGCCGGGATCTGGTGGCCCCACCAGAGCTGGCGGGAAATGCACCACGGCTCGATGTTGCGCATCCAGGCGTAGTAGGTGTTCTGCCACTGTTCCGGCACGAACTTGGTTTTGCCGGTTTCGACCGCTTCGATGGCGGGTTTGGCCAGCGTGGCGGCATCGACGTACCACTGGTCGGTCAGATAGGGTTCGATAACGACGCCGGACCGGTCGCCGTAGGGCACTTTATGGACGTGGTCTTCGATTTTTTCCAGGTATTCCAGTTCTTCGAGATCGCGGATGATTTTTTTGCGCGCTTCGAAGCGGTCGAGGCCCTGATAATCTTCCGGCGCGTTTTCGTTCATGCGGCCATCGGGCAGCATGAGGTTGATGAGCGGGATGCCCTTGTCCTTGTGGCGCTTGTAGACGGCGAAGTCGTTGTAATCGTGCGCAGCGGTGATTTTGACAGCGCCCGAGCCGAATTCGGCGTCGACGTAGTCATCCGCAATAATGGGGATGATGCGGTTGGCGATGGGGACGACAGCGAATTTGCCGACCAGATGCGTGTAGCGTTCGTCGCCGGGGTTCACGGCAATCGCGCCGTCGGCCAGAATGGTCTCAGGGCGCGTGGTGGCGATATTGATGAAATCGCCGCCGTGCTCGAGCGGGTATTTCACGTGGTACATCTTGCCCTTGATTTCCTTGTGCTCGACTTCGAGGTCGCTTACTGCGGTCTGCAGTTTGGGATCCCAGTTGACCAGGCGCTTGTCGCGGTAAATCAGTTTTTCTTTATAAAGCTGGATGAAAACTTTGAGGACGGCCTTGTTCAGCCCCTCGTCCATCGTGAAGCGTTCGCGCGGCCAGTCGGGCGTGGTGCCCAGTTTGCGCAGCTGGTTGGTGATGGTGCCGCCGGATTCGGCTTTCCATTCCCAGACCTTTTTTAAAAACTTCTCGCGGCCCATGTCCTTGCGGTTGAGGCCCTGCGCCTCGAGCTGGCGTTCGACAACCATCTGCGTTGCGATGCCCGCGTGATCGGTGCCGGGCATCCACAGGGCGTCCTTGCCCTTCATGCGGTTGTAACGGGTGAGAATATCCTGCAGGGACATGTTGAGCGCGTGGCCGATATGGAGGCTGCCCGTGACGTTGGGCGGCGGCATCATCACCGTGAACGGCGCGGCGTTGCTTTCGGGGTGCGCGGCGAAAATGCCGGATTTTTCCCATTCATCGTAGTGACGGGATTCAATGGCGGCGGGATCGAAGGTTTTGTCGAGGGTCATAGGGTGTTTTAGCGAAGAATCGCCTTGGAAAACAACCCTTTAATTTAGGGATTGGACAGGCTGGCGATCGCCCCTTTGGCGGTTTTCCAATGGGTTGGTTTGGCAAAGGGCATGTCATCCACATCGGCGGACAGGCGCGGGTATTTTTCGCCGCCTTCCTGGATCAGTTTTTTAAGGCCGGAGAAGACATTGTTCAGGGCCAGACTCTCGGAAGCTTTCATAGCCTCTTCATAGGTAGCGTGGGTGCCATGCAGCCAGAGCTGGGCCGATTGCGGCACGCCGCTGAGCTGCTGGCCGTACGCGAAACTTTCCATCAGCATGCCGACGCTGAACGCGCCCGGACGGGAAGGATTTTCCCAGGCCAGCACACGGAATACTTCGGAATCGCCCGATGATTTATAGCCGTTTACCAGACGGCGCCTGGCGACATGCGGGATTTGCAGGTCGTATCTGCCGCGCCAGGTGGTTTGAGGCAGGTCCGGCTGCAGGCCGGGCGCGTGCGCCTTGCCAAACTGGTTGGCAACATTGGCTGACGCAAACGTAGTGATGATGGCCGGAAGCTTCGAAGACATTGTTTAAACCCTGTTTTAGTCACGCGCCCGTTTCATCGGGCGTCATATAAAAAACTTACGCCCCGAAAGGGGCGCAGTTCAAGTTTTTTAGATTTTTATGCAGGGTTATCGATGAATTATCGATCCATCGCCTGTTTGACGAGGCGTTCCAGTTCGAGCTGGACCATGCGTTCGATCATCGGCGGCAGGTTGCGGTCGAGCCAATCGCGCAGCATCGGTTTGATCATTTCGCGGACGATGTCTTCCAAAGTGCCTCCGTTGCCAGCGCGGCTGATGGCGATGTTTTGCGCCAGGCGCGTCAGAGAATCGATTGATTCCGTTTTGGCGCGGTCGGTGAGCAGCGAATCTGTTGAAACAGCCGGCGCCGCGGCAACACTGGACATGGACGCCATCACGGGCGCTGGCTCAGGTTCGGGCGTCACGCTCGGCGTTTCGGGCTCAGGCACCGGATCGGGGTCGGTGAAAGCCACGTTCATTTCCTTGGGCTTGTCGAAGTCGATGCCGGCCAGCGGATCGTTTTTCTCTTCGACGGTTTCCTGGGGTGTTTCTTTGGGAACTGCGGGCGCCTCGGCAAAGGCGGCAAGATCGAGGATATCGTCCTCAACAGGCGCAGGTTCCGGTGCGGGTTCGGCTACAGGTGCCGGCTCAGGGGCAGCGGGGGCTGCTTCCTGTTTTGCGACGGCTGCGTCGTCATCGGAAATGATCTCGCGAATCGAGGCGAGGATCTCCTCAATCGATGGTTCCTGATCGTTGCGGGCGTCGGCCATTTAAAGATTGTTCTTAAGCGGTTTTGCACAAAATCAATTCACTTAAGAAGAATATCAAAGCCTTGTCAAAGGGTCACTAGCCCCTATTCCAAACTTATTAAGAGGTATTATTCAGACTAGGTGTTCTGACTAGTCGCGGGCGGAAACGCCCGTGCCGAACCAGTCGCCACGCGCCTTGTTCAGATGGGATTTTTCATTTCCAGAGTCAAAGAGGCCGAGTTTTTCTGCGGTCAGCTGGCCTGTCGCTGCGGCCAGCGCATAGCCGGTCACGACGGCATCGCGCTTGGCGCGGACCAGGGCGACCTGAGCATCGAGAAGTTCAGCATCGGCATCCAGCGTATCGAGCACGGTGCGTTCGCCCACTTCGCGTTCTTTATAAACACCTTCGCGCGCACGCGCGGCGGCGTCGACCTGTTCTTCACGCGCGCCGATCTGCACGCGGGCGGCCTGATAATCATTCCACGCCGTTGAAACAACGCGGCGGACAGCTTTGATCGCCTCTTCCGTGCGGTCCTGCTGTTCGAATTCAAAATATTTCGCCTGACGGACGACGGAACGGGTCGCACCGCCATCGTAAATGGGGAAATTGGCCCGCACGCCCACGGCGGCGACGGATGTGTCGTCGATCAGCGGTTGCGGGTCGCGGTCGTAATCGTAAGAACCGGCCAGATACACTTCAGGACGCAACGCGCCCTTGGCCAGTTCGATGCCCTGGGCTGCGGCTTTTTCGGATTCACGCGCGGCCAGAATCGCGGGGTGTTCGGCTTCCGCGCGTTGTTCGGCATCGCCGATATTGGCGGGCAGCGGCATATCGATTTCAAAGCCATCGATGTTCAGACTTTCACCGTCCTGCCCGGCGAACTGGCGGAAGCGGGCGACGGAGGACGAGTATGCGGCTTTCGCGGCGACGAGATCGGCTTCAGCGCCGGAAAGACGCGCCTGCGCCTGCGCGACATCGGTGCGGGTCAGTTCGCCGACTTCGAAAGAGCGGGTCACGGTCTGCAACTGGCGCGCGAGCACTTCGCGGTTTTGTTCGGTCAGATCGATGGTCGCGCGGTCGCGCTGGATATCCATCGCGGCGGTGACGACGTCGAGAAAGGTATTTTGCGTGACGTTATTGTACGCGGCGATCGCGGCGTCGGACAGACGCAGTTGCTGCTCAATTTCGGCCAGGGTGCGGCCGCCGCGGTAGAGATACTGACGCGCGGAAATACCGCCGTCGAGCGGTGTGGAATCGTCGTCGCCGCCAAGATCGGGATCGGATTTCGAATAGACCCAGCTGACGCCGCCATCGGCGTTCACGATCGGCCGGCGATTGCTTTCAGCCTGGGCCACTTCTTCGTATTGCTGGCGCAGGACTTCGCGCTCGGCACGCAGGGTCGGGCTTTCGGTGTAGGCGGTGGCGAGAATATTTTTAAGAGCGGCGACGGTTGTTGCCTGCCCTGTCTCCTGGATGAGCGGTGACGGCGCGTTTTCCTGCACGGCAGGTTCGACTTTCACGGCTTCTTCCTGAACGGGCATGCCGACAGGTTCGGGCACTCTTTCGACCTTTTGAACAGCGACCGGGTTTTGAGGGGCGGGCTGCGGCTCATCGGCAGCGGGCATCGAGCGGGAACCGGCGGCGGGCAGCGAAGACATGGAGGGCTGGGAGAGAATGGCCTCGGTCGGATCCTGCGCATGCGCGAGGGCCGTGAAAGAGACTGTCATCAGAAGTGGCAGGAGGAATTTGCGCATCGGCTATGAGTTCGGGTGAAAGCTCTTAAAAGTTACGGGCTTTAGAAAACAAATTCGGGTCTGGGCTCAAACCCCGGCAGCCAGGGGGTGGACGCGTCGGCCAGCGTTACCGTGTTGATGGTGCCGTCGGGCAGCTTGCGGGCGACGATCAGGCGGCCCTGCGCGCGTTCATTTTCGCGCCAGACGCCCAGAAAACGGCCATTGCGGGACAGCTGGCCGGTCAGAATGGGGGGAATGCGGCTCATAGCGCCGGTGGCGAGAATGATGTCGTACGGGGCCTGGCGGTCATAGCCTTCCTTGTACGTGGTTTCGATAAGGACCACGTTGCAGACGGCCTGTTCGATCAGGCGCTTCTGGGCGCGGGTGGCGATCTCGGGATCCGGTTCCAGAACGATCAGGGTTGTCACGAAACCGGCCAGCATGACGACGCTGGGGAGGCTGGCGGCACCCAGAACAAGGGCGCAGGAAGCGGGTTCGCGGATGGCTTCCTGGATGAGGCGGGCCTCGACCAGCGGGTCCAGCACCCAGCGTTTGCCGCCTTTAAGGGGCAGGTCTTCGTCGACATAGACATTGCCGCGGATGGCGTCATCGACCAGCAATTCGCGCGGCATGGATTTATAGGCCGCCACCAGCGCCTCGTGATTGATGCCGTTCGGCTCAAGCTGGGCATTCACCATGTTGAGGCGGGCACGGGAAAAATCGGTCATGACAAAAAGCCAAATCTTTCAGGGGGTTTATCGGTGGATAACTTAGCCTATTGCGCTGCAAAACGCCAGTCCCGTCGCCAAGAAAAGTATTGGATTTTGGCCCGGTACAATGGTACTTGAAGACCCTCTCACAGGCGCGGCGCGATGGCCGAATGGTGAGGCAGAGGACTGCAAATCCTTCAATGCCGGTTCGATTCCGGCTCGCGCCTCCACTCTATTAATGGGGCCTCGCCGGCCCGTCGGCTTCGCCGCCTCCCGCTCGCGCGGGTTAGCCGCGCGGGGCCGCAGTCGCGGCCCTTGGGGGCCTCTCTTTGGAAATTTGCGTTTGGGGTCCCTGCCCGGTAATCATGGGGTATGGGTGAATTCACGATCTGGTGCGACGGCAGCTACCGTCAAAAGCATAATCTGCTGGGCATTGCCTGGCTGAGCCGGGCATTGCCGGACAGAGAGCTGCTGGAACGCGCTTTGACCCTGCCGAAAATCGAGGATGCGCATAATCACGGATCGGACATCGCCGAATATTGGGCGTTTGCGTATGCCGTGGGCCGTTTGCCGGCAGGATCCAAGGTGCGCGTGCACATGGATGCGCAAAACGTCATGGATTGCCTGGCCAAAGGAAGCCTGGGCAAAAAGGTGCCACGCGAGCTTTCACAAGCGTTCGATGAGGCCCTTGCCGCGAAAGAGCGCATGGCCCAGATTGAATTTGTCAAAGCCTCCGACAAGAACAACGAGAATATGGGACGCGCGCATGCGCTTTCCCAACTCATGTCGACACCGCCCAAAGAAGAAAAAAGAAAAAAACCCAATGCCCATCAAGATTCCCAACGACCTTCCAGCCCGCGAGGTTCTTGAAAAAGAACGCATTCCGCTGATCCGCGCCGACCGCGCCGAACACCAGGATATCCGCCCGTTACGCATTGCCCTGCTGAATTTAATGCCGAACAAGATCGCGACGGAAACACAGCTTTTGCGCGTGCTGGGTGCGACGCCTTTGCAGATTGAAATGACGCTGCTGCGCATCGGCAGCCATGAATCGAAGAATACTTCGAAAGAACACCTGCTGGCGTTTTACCAGACATGGGACGAGGTGAAGGATCAGAAGTTTGATGCGCTGGTTGTCACTGGCGCGCCGGTTGAGCATCTGGCGTTTGATGACGTGACGTACTGGCCGGAGTTGCAGGAGATTTTCGACTGGGCGAAGACCCATGTCTATTCCAGCTTTTTCATCTGCTGGGGCGCGCAGGCGGCGCTGAATTATTATCACGGCGTGCCCAAGCATGATGTGCCGGCCAAGCGATTTGGCGTTTATCACCACCGCATTCTGACCCCCTTTCACCCACTGATTGCCGGGTTTGACGATTCTTTCCCTGTGCCTGTTTCACGACACACGGAAATCCGGCTGGAAGATGCCGGCAAGGTGGCTGACCTGGAGATTCTGGCCGAGGCGGACGAAACCGGCCTTTGCCTTGCCTACGAGCCGCAGGCCCGGCGCGTTTACATGTTCAACCACCTGGAATACGACGCCGAGACCCTGAAAGGCGAGTATGACCGGGACGCGGCGGCAGGAATGAACACAGCCCTGCCCCATAACTATTTCCCCCAGAATAACCCCCAGAAGGCCCCGCCCATTACCTGGCGGGCGCACAGAACCCTGCTGTTTTCCAACTGGATCAACATGGTTTACCAGGGCACGCCTTATAACCTTGACCTTCTTTGAAAAAATAAGTATTTCAAAGGCCTGTTTCGAGCATTCCTCGGTAGCTCAGCGGTAGAGCAATCGACTGTTAATCGATTGGTCGCAGGTTCGAATCCTGCCCGAGGAGCCACTCTGCCCGCCTGCCCCCTCTCTCCTTATTCCTGAACCTGCGAGAATTGGTTTTGCGTGCTGCGCACGCATCGGGGTTCGAATCCTGCCCGAGGAGCCACTCTTCCCCTCCCCTAAGAAACTGCCATACTTGGTGCATGACTTTGCATCGCCATCTCTATTTCTGGGTTCTTGTCGCCATTATAGCCGGGGGGACGCTTGGGTATTTCGAGCCGCAGGTGGGCGCCAGCCTGAAGCCGCTGAGCGATGCATTTATCGCGCTGGTTAAGATGCTGATCGCGCCGATCGTGTTCTGCACCATCGTGCTGGGCATCACGGGCGCCGGGGACATGAAAAAGGTCGGCCGGGTCGGTTTCAAGACGCTGGTGTATTTCGAGGTGGTCTCCACGCTGGCGCTGCTGATCGGTTTGTTCGTGGGCAATGTGTTCAAGCCGGGCGAAGGGTTCAACGTCGACCCCAGCACCCTGCACAGCGAGGCTATTGCGGGTTACGCGCAGGCGGCGCATGACCAGACGATGGCGGGCTGGCTGCTCAGCCTCATTCCCAAATCGTTTCCGGATGCGTTTTTAGGGTCGGGCAATCTGCTGCAGGTTTTGCTGCTCTCCATCCTGTTCGGTTATGCGCTCAACAAAATGGAACGCAAAAACGGGCCGGTGCATCACTTCATCGAGGAAGCGGCGCATATTTTCTTCGCCATGATCAACGTCATCATGAAGCTGGCACCGATTGGCGCGGGCGCTGCGATGGCGTTCACCATCGGCAAATACGGGATCGATGCGCTCAAGCCGCTGGCCGCGGTCATGGGGCTGTTTTACCTGACCTGCGCCGTGTTCGTGTTCGGCGTGCTGGGCGGGATTGCCAAAGCCAGCGGGTTTTCGCTCTGGAAATTCCTGAAATACATCAAAGAAGAAATTCTCATCGTGCTGGGCACGTCGTCGTCCGAATCGGTGCTGGCGCCGCTGATGGGCAAGCTTGAGAAAGCGGGCTGCCCGAAAAGCATTGTCGGGCTGGTCGTGCCGGCGGGGTATTCGTTCAACCTGGACGGGACCAATATTTACCTGACGCTGGCGACGCTGTTCATTGCACAGGCGATGAATATCGAGCTGAGCTTTGCGCAGCAGGCGCTGATTTTCGCGGTGGCGCTGCTGACATCGAAAGGCGCATCGGGGGTGACGGGCGCCGGGTTCATCACGCTGGCTGCCACGCTGGCCGTGGTGCCGCATGTGCCGGTGGCGGGGCTGGCGCTGATTTTAGGGATCGACCGCTTCATGTCGGAAGCGCGCGCGATCACGAACCTGATCGGCAACGGCGTTGCCACAATCGTGCTGGCGAAATGGGAAAAAGATCTCGATCAGAAGGCGTTCAAGAAGGCGCTGAAGTAAGGACTAAACCTTAGTCCGTCGCGCGGTCGGAAACGAACGATTCTTTTTCCGAGAGAATGTCAGCCACCGTCAGTTGGACCTGAACGGGCTTTTGCACGTTCGAAGCCTGCGTATTCACCCACATCGGGTGCGTGCGCACGATGGCGTTGGGGGAAACGGGGGCGGTGATGCGCGTTGCGTTTTTCATGAGATGCAATTTGGGGAATGTAGGAGGAAAAGTCTATGCGCAGCGCAATAAGTGCGGCGCACAAAACAAGTATGTATGTATTCGTTGAAAAATAAAGGCACCCGAAGGTGCCTTTATTTATTTTGTATGCACCCGTGATTATTTCATCGCAGCCATTTTGCTGACCAACTGACCGTTTGCCTGGCTGAGAACGCTGAACGCCACGTCCTTGTATCTGGACGGATCGGCCGTGACAGCGAAGGATCGCGACTGGTTGGTGCCGCCGCCCAGTACGGCGGTGACAACGTTGAGCGCAACTTCGCCAGCGACCGCTGCGTCCGAGGTCGTCGTTTCAACCGTGCCGAATTCGACATCGGATGCAACCGCCTGACCCAGTTTGACCGAACCGTTGGGATTGGCGCCGAATGTGCCGCCCATCTGGCCACCCACCATCATCACGCCGCCGCCCGGTGCCACGGAAAGCCCCTGGCTGACCTGCATGGACGCAGACATCGACCATTTGTTGCCGTGGCCACCGGTGTTGGCGAAATCGACCGTGTAGGCAGCGGAGATAACCGGAATGCCTTTTTCACCGGCGAATTTCGTGGCTGCCATGTAAGGATTGCTTAAGCCGAAGCCGCCCGTCTTGCCGTACTCACCCAGGAAGAAATGCAGCGGACCAAAACCGGTCGGCGTCATGTAGGTGGTGTCGGCAGACGCGCCGAAGAACGATGATTCTTCCTTGAACGGGGCCGGCGTCGACGTCGTGGAAGCGAAGGCCGGGTAAGCCAGAAGCTGCGAGCGATCGGCGATCGTGTAGCCAGCGGATTTCAGTTTGTTCTGAAAATCCTGGTAAGCCTGATCGGTGATCAGCTGCATGGTGGCCATATCGAGGCCCTTGAGTTCCATATTGGCGGATGCCTTGCCGCCCATGCCACTGCCCATCAGGCCGCCGCCAGCTTTGTTGGAGGCTTTTTTGCTTTCAAGAAAAGCGACTTTGAACGAACCGATGATCACCTGGTTCACGCCGTTGAAGGCTTTTTCGTTGTCGACGACGATGTCGGAGGTGGTGCTCAGCCCCATGAAGCCGCCTTTGGCGGCGGCGGGTTTGCTGGCGGAATCGGTGGCGGTGACAGCGGCGCAGGCAGCAAGCGTGCCGGCCATTGCCATCATCAGAAGCGTAGTCGTGAATTTCATTGATCGTCCCCTCAAAGTTAAAATGACCAGCCTTTCTGGCATGGTCTTTTTAACCCGTCCAGACATTGGGGCGATTTATCCCCGTCCGCGGTAAGGCTGAACACCCTGATCGGGGATCCACAGGCCGTCCGGGGCTGGGCCTGTCTGATAGAAAACATCAATCGGCATACCGCCGCGGGGGTACCAGTAGCCGCCGATGCGCAGCCATTGGGGTTCGAGCGTGTCGATGAGGCGGCGGGCGATGGAAACGGTGCAATCTTCGTGGAAGGCGCCGTGATTGCGGAAAGAGCCCAAAAAGAGTTTCAGCGACTTGCTTTCGACCAGCCAGTCTCCCGGCACATAATCGATGACCAGATGCGCGAAATCGGGCTGGCCGGTCATGGGGCAGAGGGAGGTGAATTCGGGCTGGGTGAAGCGCACGACATATTGCACGCCCATTTGCGGGTTGGGCACGCGCTCGAGCACGGCGATATCGGGATTTTCGGGCAGTTCGGTTTTCGTGCCGAGCTGCGTGAGATTGGCGTAGATGTCTTTGGTCATAAGCGCATACCTAGCAAGGCGCGTACCGACGCGCTAGTATTTATGCATGACCCAGTTACGCCGCTTCCAGATCGCCCTTGCTGTTGCCGCCTGCGTGCCTTTTTTCGGCGGGCTTTATGAAATCATCAAAAGCCCTGGCCTTGCCGACCCGGCGCTGGAAAGCCATTACCATTATCTCTCCGGCCTGCTGATGGGCATCGGGATCACTTTCTGGTTCTGCGCGCGCTCGCCTGAAAATACAGCGCGGTTCCGGCTGCTGGTTTTCATTGTGCTGATTGGCGGCCTGGCGCGGCTGTTTCATATGCTGACCAGCGGCGATGTAAGCACCAGCATTGTTTTGTCGCTGCTGATGGAACTGGGCGTGGCGCCTGCGATGGCGTACTGGCAACACCGCATTGTGGAAAGATAAAACCATGGCATCAGCCCTGATCACACCGGAAGAACTGGCGGCGATTTTACCGTCCGTGAAAATGCTGGATGCCAGTTACGGCGTGCCGGATGCGCAAGGCGGCTTTGCGCGCGCGCATATCGGCGATGCGCAGTTTTTCGATATCGATGCGATTGCCGATCCGAAAGCGCCCTACCCGCACATGTTGCCCAGCGCGGAAGATTTTTCCAAAGCGGTGGGCGCGCTTGGAATCGGCAATGATGACGAGGTCGTGGTTTACGACCAGACCGGCATTTCGTTCGCGGCGAGCCGCGCGTGGTGGATGTTCCGCGTCATGGGGCATGACAGAGTGCGCGTGCTCAATGGCGGCCTGCCCGCATGGATGATGACGGGACAGGAAGTGAAAACCGGCATCCCCACAGCCCCCGCTGCCAAAACCTTTAAGGCGGCATTCCGCCCCGGTCTCTATCGCAGCTTTGACCAGATTGAGGATAACGAAGGCGATCTGGTTGTGGATGCGCGCAATGCGCCGCGTTTTAACGCGATGATTCACAACGCCGATGGCGACACGGTGCCGGCGCAGATACCCGGCAGCGTGAACCAGCCATTCCAGGACCTGCTGGACGAGCGCGGGCGTTTGATGAGCGCTGATATCATGGCGACCAAACTGTTTCCGCTGATCGCGCCGGGCAAGCGCATGGTGGCGAGTTGCGGCAGCGGCGTGACGGCGTGCGTTGTGGCGCTCGGATTTTATGAAGCCGGTTTTCCGGAAGTCGCGATCTATGACGGGTCGTGGACTGAATATGCGGATCGCAATTCCCTGAAATAATTTTCATAAGCAAAATCTGCGTGGTTTTTTCTGAGGTTTGCAGAGTGTCTGCGCATACGTGCAGCAGGAATAGTTGCAGTAATGGTGCCGTGTTCTGAATGCCTTTTTAGAACAAGGGTGAATGCCGGCAAACATGTTTAACCAATTTTTAACCTGACTATTAAGTATAGAAAAAAGTAATCTTTGTATTTATTACAATGAATACCGATATTGTACTTTCTATTAATCAATAATACTTAAGCCTATTAACCAATGTGAACAATTCAGTTGCATGATGGGGTGCGAGAAGTTCGATTGGTTGCTTTTTCGGTTGCAAAGGTTGCACGAATGGACTACAAAGAAATCACACACCCTCTATTACCGCCGTTTGTCCGGAGACTCTTGAAAAAGATCTCCGGATCTTTTTTGCCCGGCGTTATTTTCCGTATTATTTAACGGCGTGCAGCTGCAAGCTGCGCTCGATGACGCTCTTTAAAAGCGGGCGTTCGGATGGCGGCAGGAAATCGCCAATGTATGCGCGCCGCTTTCCATCGGTGAGACACAGACGCTCGGTTACTTCCAGCAAGCTCTCAGGGCCATGCGGCTGCCCTGCCCGGTCTTCGGGCGCCATGCGGGCGCGGGTCCAGCCGGCGTGCAATGTGATGCGCGTGGCGGCCTGCGATGGCGAGACCGTGTCGACATGCAACTCAGCGCCTTTGAGCAGCAATATCTGATGCTGCCTGTTTTTACGCGCGCACAGGGAAAACGCGCCGGTGAGCATGCCGCCGGTTACTGTCGCCGCCACCGCCACGGGCCAGGCACCGCTGATAGCAAAGGGAACGCTGGTCAGCGCCAGCACACCGAAGGCGCCACTGAGCATCACCGCGCGCGACCGCGAGGTGGAACTTAAAACCGGATAAACGTGGAAAGGCACGCCTTCAAGCAAACGGGCATCGGGATCGGCAGACATTTCTTTGATGACTATGAAATGGCAACGATGAAAGCAAGAGGCGTCGTGACGCAGAGGGGCGGGTGGCGACTCCGGCAGGAGTCGAACCTGCAACCGCCTGCTTAGAAGGCAGGTGCTCTATCCAGTTGAGCTACGGAGTCCTTTGTTGGGTCGGATCTGCTTACCAGATCCTCCCGTTGCCCGGACTAACCTTTATCAGCATGGGTCGGCGGCAGACCGGCAGCGTTGCCCGCAGGCACGGGGGCGACGGGTGGTCTGTACTTGAAATTGTCGACGTAGTTGCGCGGGGTGACGATGCGCGTGTGCGCGTCATCGGCGGTGTATTCCCAGCCTTTGCGCTGGGCGTAGGCGATGGCTTCTTCCTTCGTCGGGAATTCGAGACAGACCTGATTGAGCGTATCGCCGGCAGCGGTCCAGCCCATCAGGGGTTCGGGACCGCGCCTGGTTTCGCGTTCGTATTCCAGCAACCAGGCAACACGGTTGGCGCGGCCGGACTGGGTTGCGGATTTGGACGGTTGGTAAATGCGCGCTTTCATAACGAATACCTTAAGTCACTTTTTTGCGGAGGCCAAGACGTCCTGAACCAAGTAAACCTGTATTCCCGGCTCTTCCCAGGGGTGAAGCGCGCGCAGTTTTTTGAGGCATGCGGCCAGGGCGATGGCGCTTTTGGGGATTGAAAATTCCACACGCAGGGTCTCCAGCGTGCTGACTTTGCCGATCTTGCCATGGGCGGGTTTGGCGCCGGGTAAAGGGCGGTATGTTCCCTGCCCCTGGCCCATATAGGCGACCATGTCGTAATTGCCGTAGGTGAGCGGAACGGCTTCGTTGATGCCTTCCAGAAAATCGGCGGGCGTGATGAATTTGCGCCCTACCGGCAGGAATGTGACGACGCGGTAAGCCGGACGCAGTTTCATCAGATTGCGGCGGGTGCTGCGGCGGGCGCGCCTTCAACGACAGTTTTGAGGCTGTTCAGGCCTTTGTCGAATTGCCCGGCCATCATTTTCTCGCAGTCGATGAAAACGCTCATGACCTTGCCGGCGAAATTGTTTTCGCCGTACATGGCCCAGATGACGTTGGTGGCGTTGGAACCCTGCGGCGCGAAAGTAATTTCGCTGGTGGCGATGCCAGGCAAAGGTTTCACGAAGTTCATTTCGTAGACGATGTTGTTCGGCTCAAGGCTTTGCGTGATGGTCATCGAGCCTTCGCCGGCCTGGGCATTGCCCTTCCAACTGACTTTGGATCCGACGCCGGCTTCAGGACCTTCGAAGGTCATGACCATATTGGGGTCGAGATCTTTCCACGGGGTCCAGGCATCCCAGGCTTTGAGATTGTTCACGTGCGGGAAGATCTGCGCAGCGGGGGCGTTGATGACCAGCGAGCGTTCATAGCGGTAATCCGTCGGCTGCATGGATGCCAGGATCAGAACACCTGCGATCACACCAGCGATCACCAGAACAATACCGCCAAAAATCTTTTTACCTTTGGTCATGAGGGCCTCTTCGTCTCGTCTTAAAAAAAATGGTCGGAGTGACAGGATTTGAACCTGCGACATCTTGCTCCCAAAGCAAGCGCGCTACCGGACTGCGCTACACTCCGTTCTTTCTTCGTCTTTTGGCCGTAAAATCGCCGGTTTTCGGCTTCCGGTGCTCACGTACTATTCGTACGCTGCGCGCCGGGTCCTCAAAACAACGATTTTCCGACTCAAAATACCTTGAAAAATAACGTGGGGCTGTTTTACGCGGTTTAAGGCTTTACGGCAAGCAAGCTGACGGGCCTTCCAGAACCAGCCGGTCGCCGGTGTTCAGCCTTTGTTTTTTGGCCTCGCCGCCGGCGATTTCAAGGACGGCGCAGATATCGGCCCGGGTGGGGCCGCGGGGGTCCAGGGTTTTAGGTGTGGCGTTGCGCTCGATGAAGACCACCTCGCCGGCTTCGTTGAAGAAGATCATGTCGAGGGGGATGAGGGTGTTTTTCATCCAGAACGAAAGACGTTTAGGGCTTTCATAGATGAAGATCATGCCTTTGCCGGCATCCAGCGATTTTCGGAACATCAGGCCATCGGCGCGGGTCTGGTCGGTGATGGCGCGTTCGACCTTGAAATTGGCATAGGACCCGTCGGCGCGCTTGATGGACATCATGCGTGTCTGCATCGCCTGTGCGGTGAAACTGGTCAGAAGAAAAATGAGCAAAAGCGCGTATTTCATGCGGCATCCTGAACCGAGAGCTGATTGCGGTTATAAAGCGTGGCGTAAGCGCCGCCACGGGCCATGAGGGTGCTGTGGTCGCCCTCCTCCACCACGCGGCCTTTGTCGATGAGCAGAATGCGGTCGGCGTGCAGGATGGTGGAAAGACGGTGCGCGATAACCAGCGTGGTGCGGCCCTGTTGCAGAAGCTTGAGCGATTCCTGGACGAAGCTTTCGGATTCAGAATCCAGCGCCGATGTCGCTTCGTCGAGCAGCAGGATCGGCGCGTCTTTCAGAAACGCGCGGGCAAGCGCAATGCGCTGGCGCTGGCCGCCCGACAATGACACGCCATTTTCGCCCAGGCGCGTCTGGTAGGCATGGGGCAGATGGGTGATGAATTCGTGCGCGTGCGCGGCGCGGGCGGCGGCGAGAATTTGCGCTTCGGTCGCCCCATCGCGGCCATAGGCGATGTTGGCCATGGCGGTATCGTCAAAAATGGTGACGTCCTGCGAGACAAGGGCGATGTGACGGCGCAGGTGGTCGACATCCAGGGTGCGGATATCGTGCCCGCCGATGATGACGCGGCCCGATTGCGGGTCGTAGAAACGCAGGATGAGATTGAGGATGGTGGATTTACCGCCGCCTGACGGGCCAACCAGCGCGGTGACGGTGCCGGACGTGGCGTTGAAGGACACATCGTTCAGCGCCGGTTCGTCGCCGCCGATATAGGCGAAGGTGACGCGGTCGAATTTGACTTCGGGTGATTGCAGGACCGGGGTTTGGCCGCCCTGCGGAATAACAGCCTGCGTGTCGATCACTTCGAAAACGCGCTGGGCGGCGCCGAGGCCGACCTGCAGCGTGTTGTTCACTTTCGCAATGCGCTTCATCGGCTCATACGACATGATAAAGGCGGTGATGAAGGACATGAGTTCGCCCACCGTGAGGTTGTCGATACGGACCTGCTGCGCGCCATAGAGAATGAGGCCGAAAATGCACAATCCGGCGAGCGTGTCATTCACAGGCGTGTTGAGCGTGCCGATGCGGACGTTTTTAATATTGAGGTCGCGCACGGCGTTGATTTTTTCGCGCATGCGCCGTGCTTCCCAGTCTTCCCGCCCGTACGCCTTGACCTGGCGGATGCCCTGAAATGCCTGGGTCAGCAGCGCCGACATGTTGCCGATCGCTTCCTGCGTTTTGATGGAGAGCTTGCGCAGTTTTTTGCCGAGGCGCGAGATGAACAGCGCAGTGAGCGGAAAAATGATGAAGATGGCCAGAGCCAGTTCCCAGTCCTGCCAGAACATGACGCCGACGAGCAGAACCAGCGTCAGGGTGTTTTTGCCGAGATTGGTCAGACCCTCGGCCACGGCGACGCGCATCACGGTGGTGTCGGATGTCATGCGCGAGAGCAGCGTGCCGGAAGCGTTACGGTGAAAATACGCCAGATCCTGATCCATCAGATGGCCGAACATGTGGCTCTGAACATCGGAGACGATGTGCTGGCCGGTTTTGTTCATCAGCACCGTGTGCATGTAGGTGGCAATGCCGCGCAGGGCGAAGCAGACCAGCACGGCGATGGCGACGGGGAGAACGCGGGATCGTTCTTCGTCGATGAGAATGTCGTCGAGGACCGGTTGCATGAGGCTGGCGAACACGGCCGACATGGAGGCCGCCACGATCATCCAGAACAACGCCTTCACGACCCAGCCGGTATACGGGCGGACATAGGCGGTCAGGATGCGGCCGATCAAAGGGCGGCTGTTGCGGTCGAATAATATGAACATGCTGTGTTCTTCTTACCCGGACATTAGGTTAAACTTAGGGCCATGAAAAGCTTCTCAAGCGCTTTTTTCCTTATTTTTCTGGGTTTTGCAGCCCAGAGCACGGCTGCGCAGGACATGGCATTCCCGCTGGTCTGCGAACCGGGGCGGACCTGTTTCATCCTGAATTACCCGGACCTGAACGCCGCTGCCGGCAAGGCGCAGGATTACGCCTGCGGGCCAAGCGCGAGCGACGGCGACCTGTTTTTACGCCTCGCCCTGCCCGATGCGACGATGATCGGCATGAATGTGCTGGTGCTGGCGGCGGCCGATGGCGTGGTTGAGGACGCCAGCGACGGGATCAGCGACCGGATGGTTGCATCGAAGGCCGAAGTGCCGGCCGGCACGCTGAATTGCGGCAACGGGATCGTGATCGACCACGGGATGGGGTGGCAGACCGCGTATTGCCATCTGAAAAAGGGCAGCATCGCGGTGCGCGAAGGCGAGCGTGTTGTGAAGGGACAGGCGATTGCGGCGGCGGGACAATCGGGCCTGGCGACCTGGCCGCAGCTTGGATTTGCGATCCGCAAAGGCGGATACCTGGTCGACCCGATTACCGGACAGACGCAGGAAGAAGGCTGCGGGTTTAAAGAGCGGCCGGTGATTGCCCTGCCCCCTGAATTCATGCGTTACCAGCCGGCATCCATCGTGACGATGGGTTTTTCGCTGAACGTGGTGAACCGCAATGATATCGCGTATGGCAGCGCGGCGCGGTATGCCACGATCAGCCGCGATGAAAGGCGCATCAATCTTTGGGCGATGGCGATGGGCGTGCATAAGGACGACAAGATCGAGGTGCGCATTCGCGATCCGCGGGGGCGCACCTTTCATCATCAGGAAATTATCGCGGATGGCGATTACGAGCGGCTGCCGATCAATGCGGGGCGCGAGCGCGGGTATATCGGCTGGCGGCAGGGCGAATATGTGGGCAGCGTATCGATCACGCGCGTGGTCAAAAATAAACCTGTCACGGTGACGCGACAGGTTTCTGTGATCGTTGAATAATTAAGCTTTGACCTTACGGCGCTTGTTCTTGCGGTCGAGCAGCTGCTTGCCCCAGTGGAATTTAGGGATCCAGAAATTGGGGCGGACGCCGAAATTGGTGCCGAGCGCGCGCAGGACTTTGTGACAATCGTCCCGGCCCTTCACGCTGCGGAAAGACGCGGCGTGGATACCGGTTGCGACGAGGCATGTATCGAGGCCGCAGTTGATGCCGCCCATGATGTCCTGCGGGAGAGAGTCGCCGATGACGACCGTGGTGGACGGCAGCACATCCTTGAAGAGGCTTTGCGCGTGGCGGAAGACCGGCGGGAACGGTTTGCCGATGTAGCGGACGACGCCGCCGAATTCTTCGTAGCGTTTGGCGACCGCACCGGCGCCGGCATGGGCCGAGGCGCCGATGAGCGCCTGCAGGTCGGGGTTGGCGCAGATCATTTTCAATTTTTTCTGAACGCCGACGCGCAAAATGGGTTCGAGGTCGGCGACGGTGCGGCCCTTGGGCGGATCGTCCATGCCGGAGACCAGAATGAAGGAAGCGTCTTCAGGTTTGTCGACCAGGGTTAAACCCAGGCCATCGATGAATTTGGTATCTCCGGCGCGGGAGATGAGCAGGCATTTTTCGCCCAGGCCTTCGAAGACGCCGGTTTTGCGTTCTTTCAGGCCGATCCAGGTCATTTCGCCGGAGGTGAGGATATGGTCGAACAGGTCGAGGTCGAACCCGAGCTGCGTAAGACGCCTGGCGTTTTCTTCGGACCGTTTGCCGGAATTGGAGAGGACGATGATCTGCTTGTGGCGGTTTTTGAGTTCGCCCAGCGCCTCGATCACACCGTCATAGGGTTTGTGGCCGTCATGCAGAACCCCCCACTGGTCAATGATGTAACCAGTATAGGAGTCGCAAAGTTCGGAGATGCCCTGACACAGGCGGATGTCATCCATAGTGGCCAGAATGCCCTTTTTTGGTTATCAGACGGTTAATGGTGACAGGTCTTACCCTTAAGTCAACGCCTTGAAAGGCTTTGATTTTCCTAAGTAATAAAACCCAAAGCGCGCAGGGCTATGGGTTATCGGCGCGCGGCTGGATTAGGGATCATGGCACTGGTGAAACGCTTAATGCGGGCATTTTCGGCCAGGATCTGATGTTCCATGGCGACATCGAGCAGATCGTTCTGCAATTGCGGATCCCGGCTCTGGCTGGCGGCGGCGGCGCGGATGCGCTGGGTGGATTCTTTATAGGCGTGGGTCAGGCCGGCAAAATCGCGTTTGGCGACCATGTACGAAATATCGTCTTTTGCAGGGCCAAACATGGCTTGCGCCACTTCACGCAAAGCACGCGGGTAAGCGTGAAAATCGCATTTCTTGTCGTCGTCTGTTGGCGGCGGACAAACCTGATCGACGACGTTTTGCACGGCGGTCTGGATGTCTGCCGTCTGGGCAGATGCCGCCGTGACGGGCGTCAGGGCAGCAAAACCGGCAACCAGCATGGTACGAAGCGCTTTCATGAATTCCACTCAAAAAGTCAGATTTTGCGTTATGGAAATATATAGAAAATGGCTTTTGATTACAACTTATTATCAAGGACTTGATTATGTGTTTGTTTTCATAGGTTTATCTGTTTTTAAGATTTGGATATCATAGTCTTAGCAAAGAAGGGAATTTCCATGACTGCCTTAAGCGCTGCCGACGAAGCTTTTAGACGTGAGCTTGAAGAGCGGAAAAAAAATGACCCCATGGTGGGTGTTCGCATAGGCGGGCTCGAAGCGCTGGATGTGCTGATGCGCAGGATGCAGACCGAACGCGGTGTACATGTTGAGAGCGTTCTGGCGGCGCTTGGCGCCCTCGCCGGTCTGGCGTGCCTGCACGGCGCGCTGGACGAGCGCGCGGCGGGGCAAGGATCGCTGATCGTCATCAATACGGATAGCGGCAAATTTTATTCCGGCGACAGCATCAACAAGCCGCTGGCCGAAAACAAATATTCGGTATGGACCATTGCCTCGGGCGGCGCGAAGCGCGCCGGGGTAAAGGAGATGCCGGATGTGGGTGAGATGTTCGCGCATATCGCCGGCAGCCTGGGCGGGCCTGATTTCGGCAAGGCGCGCGTGCCGGATACGCACCGGCCGGGGGATGACATTGCCACCTATACCGCGATTTTATGGCCGGTTATTTTGCCGACGCTGAATTTTTTCTGCGACCATAAAGCGGAATGGCCGTTGCTGCTGGGCTATGGGTTGCAGGAACTGATCGTGAAGACAAAAGATATCATTCCCCCGGATATCGCCCTGCGCCTTGCCATGGAAACGGCGATTGCGAGCTCGAAGATGGACCCGGCCCCACACCAGACCGTGCAATAAAAAAGAGCCCCGATCCGGGGCTCTTTTTTTAGGCTGCGGCTTTCTTCTCGACGAAGGCGCGCGGGTCGCGTCCTGCGGCGTGGCAAAGGAAGCGGTAAAGCTTGCCAATGTCGGAAGCCAGGAAGGTCGCGCCGAGCAGATCGCCACGATCGGTTTCCATGGCCTGATCGAAGACTTCTTCGTACTGGCGCACGTAACGCTGCACGTAGTTGCGGAATTCGCTGTCATTGGCGAATTTCTCGCGGACCTTGTCGACCGGGATCTTGTCCAGGGTTTCGACGAGACGCTGCGTGAAGACCGTGAGGTCGCCCTTCTGGTAGGACTTCCACAGTTTCTCCGGCACTTCGCCGTCGAGCATGCGGACGAAGTCCACCGAGAGGGAGTGCAGGGATTCCATGATGAAGCGGGCCGAGCTGAGGAAGGTTTCGCGTTGGGCGCGAATTTCCGTCGAGCGGATCTTCTCGGCATTTTCCAGCGCATCTTTCGACGCCTTGAAGAGCAGGTTCGACTGCTTGGCGAAGCTTTGCGCTGCTTCGTCGGCAGAGGTGACCGCCTTGACCGAGGATGCGATGAGGCGTTCGGATTGCGCCGAGAGCCCCTCGCCCGCGCCTTCCACTTTGCGGACAATCTCCGTGGCCGACTTGCTGACTTCGGTGATACGGCCCTGCAGCTGGTTGGTGGCACGCGCGATTTCGTCGGCGGTCTTGGATGAGGCTTCGGCCATTTGCACGACCTGGGCACGGAGTTCGACACCGTAAGATTTGCTGGTATCGAGCGACGCTTTCATCTGGCTGGAGACTTCCTTGGCCTTGATGGAGAAGCTTTCGCCGATGTTGCGCAGATCGGAGAGCGCCTCGACCGTTTGCTTGAGCAGCATTTCAGACTGGGTCTGAACTTTGCCGACCACGCTTTCAGCGAGGTGAACCGACTTGGTCGCAGCATCGTTGAGGCGTGACGACTCTTCACGGGCTTTGGTGCCGGCGACGTCGAAGCGGTTGACGATCCGTTCAGCAGCGCCCGACACATCGTCGGCACGGCGCGTGAACTCGGTGCCGGCGTCCTGCATCTGGGCCAGAGCCTGACCGACAGCGCCAGCCAGTTCGTGGAACTGGTCGTTGATGGCTTTTTGCACGTTCTCGACCTTGAGCAATGTCTGGTCGGTGAGAATGTGGATATCCGAGGATTGACGTTCCATCGAAGTGGAGATGGTGCGCATTTTCTCGGAGGCCGACTTGGCGGCGCCTTCGATGTCGTCGACGCGCTCACGCAGGTGATCGCTTGATGATTTGAGCACGTTGGCAGCCTGGGTCGAGCCGTCCTGCAGTTTGGTGAGGCGGTCATCGAACAGAACGCCGATCTGCTTGAGGCGATCGAGGTTCGAGGATGCGGTCGCTTCGAAGCCGGTGCGAAGTTTATCCAGCGAGGTCTGCACTTCGCGGGTCTGATCCATCACGTTGTCGAAGAGCGGGCTGAAGGTGGCGACCGTGTCTTCCAGCGCGCGGGAAACGCCCTGAACAGAGGTGGTTGCGTCTTCGGCGCGCAGGACCAGCTGCTTGGAACGGAACTCGAAATCAGCGTCCATATCCGAGAGGGCCGAGGTCGCCAGTTTCGCGTTGTCGGTCAGACTTTCGGTTGTGGCGCTCATCGCGACCTGCAGTTGCGTGACGTCGTTCGCCGCTTCGCCCGAGAGCACTTTCAGGCGTTTGGAGGTCAGATCGAGATCGTCGCGAACCGAGCGGATTTTTTCCAGGCTGGTGACGATGGTGGCGTTCAGGTCATCACGCTGGGAAGACATCTGTTCGTTGATCGTGCGGGCGTTGCCGGCAATCTGGCCCGAGAGCGCCGAGATTTCCTGCGCCTGGCCGCGGAGGATCGAGCGGATGTTTTCTGCCGATTCCGTTGCTTTCTCGGAGGCTTCTTTCAGGTCTTCGACGCGGCGGGTCAGCGTGGTCTGGATCTGCTCGTGGCGGCCGTCGGCATCGGCGATGGCGATGCTGATGGTGCGCAGCGGTTCTTCCATCGCGCGGGAAACGGTGGAGATGCGTTCAGCCAGCGAGGTGGTCGAGATGCCGATTTTCTGCGACTGGTCGTCGACAGCATCGGTGAGTTTGGTGACCTGATCGTTGGCAAGAATGGCGGCCGCTTCGATCTGGGCGCGCGAGCGTTCCAGCAAATTGACCATTTCCTTGACCGATTCAACGTTACCGGCACCGGCGCTGTTCAGGCGCTCGATATGGTTTTGTGTGGTTTCGATCAGGGTGGTTGAGCGTTCCTTGGCTTCGTCGGTCGCTTTGTTCAAGCTTTCGACACCGCGGCGGATGGCATCGCCGATACGGTTGGCGCCGCCGACGGCCGAGTCAACGGCTTCGGAGAGAATGTGCGCTGCCGTGCGGCCCACTTCTTCGATTTTCTCGGCCTGCTGACCGATGGTGGTCACGGTCTGCGTGAGCTGCAGGGATTGTTTCTGCAGGCGTTCTTCGACGCCGTCGGTTTTGATGACGACGGTTTCGGCAGCCTGTTCGAGCATGGTGACCGAACCGGATACGGCCGAGGCAATATCGCGGGCGCGGTTCATCAGCTCGGTCGCGCCGGCATCGAGGCCAGCGCGCTGCTGGGCGATGTTGTGCGCGGAGGTGGTCATGGCTTCCACGGTACGGGCGGTGGTGTCTTCCAGACCTTCGATCTGGTCTTCGACCATTTGCGCCAGACGCGCGGCTTCACGCGTGACGTCTTCGACAACGGTCTTCAGGCCATTGGTGTGGCCGGAGAATTCATCGGAGATGCCCGAGAGTTTATCGGCAACGGCGACGACCGAGGTCATCAGGCCATCGCATGAGCCTTCAACGGTTTTGCTGATCGACTTGGCTTTTTCCTGCGCGCGGTCGGCGGCTTCGAAAATTTTCTGCGTGCCTTTGCCCATGGCTGCTTCGATTTCGCCGGCCTTGTTGAGGATGGCGAGGGTCGCGTTGTCCCAGGCTTCGGCGCCGGCGCGGGATTTTTCGTCGATTGTGGAAACGCGCTGTTCGATTTCGTCCGTGAGCGAGAGCAGCGACGTCGAACGGGTCTGCAGCGATTCCGTCAGCGTATGGATATGCGTTTCGGCCATTTTGGTGAGCGTGGCGAATTCGCGCATTTCATTGCGCAGGCCAGACCGGGCGCGGTGCACGGATTTGAGCGTGGCTTTTGAAGCGAGGGCCAGTTCGGCAGCCTGCTGCATGAGACGCTCGATGTCTTTGTTGACCTGGTCGGCACGTTCTTCGGACGGGAAGATGATGGCCTGCAGTTCGCGGCGCAGGGCATGCGCGTACATGGTGGCTTCAGAGCCGCGGACCATCTGGCCAAGCGCCATCCAGAAAACGGCAACAGGCGCAAACGCGCCGGCGATCATGGCCATCCAGTCGGCACCGGTCATGATGGTTTCGGAACCAGCAGCGTTCATCGCGTAGATGGAGGCGCCGGCCAGCCAGGCGCCGGTCAGCACCGCGCCGCCAATACGCAGCGCGCGGATGACGGGGGAGGCTTTGAGTTCAGGCACGCCGGTTTCCGGCAGGGAAGCGCGCAGGAGGTCGATTTCTTCCTGCAGTTCTTCGGCCAAGGGGGACGGCATGGAGGATGCGAGGGATGGCGACGGCGCGGATTCAGGATTGTAGGAAACGCCCAGGGTGTCGCCGGCGCTTTCGACGCGGACGCGGCCCTTGGTTTTGGTGAAGGTCAGGGTCGGAATGACGTCATCGGTTTCAACCTTGGCCGTTTCATCCGTTTTGGCGGCTGCGTCATCGTTGGCGACAACGACGGTTTTGGCTTTCGCATCGGAGGCGGTCTTTGTGGACGCCTCTGTGGACAAGTCGGTGGATTGAATCGTGTCAGCAGCGGATTTCGCCGTTTCTTGCGTCATGAGGGCCCCAGTTGTGATAAATTCGGAATGAGGCAACCTACCCCTGCAAGAATCAGAAATCAAAGGGGTGATTCGAAATATCCACAGCCGAATCAAGCACTTGTGGACAAGCTGTGAATGGATTCGAATTTGGATTCTTTTTGAAAGGGTTAGGAGAAGAATCTCCCAACCGCTCTCAATTCATCTCAGCGCTTTTTAGGGCGCGTTTCACGATTATATTTTTTGTACTCCTTTTTGACCTTGCTGGCCAAAACATAGAGGGCAATGAGGTTGGGCACCGCCATCAGGAAGAACATCGCGTCGGCGAAATCGACCACGGTGCCGAGCTGCGCCCCTGCCCCTAAAACCACGCAGATCAGGAAGACGATTTTGAAGGCCTTGTCATAGCCGGTCTTGTTCCTGGCCAGGTAACGGACCGCGTTCAGGCCGTAATAGAACCAGGTGATCAGGGTGGAATACGCGAACAGGAAGACCGTGACCGCCAATACATAGGGGAACCACGGCAGGACCGTGGCGAAGGCCTGGGAGGTCAATTCCACGCCTTGGATGTCGGAGGTGCGGGCTTCTGGCAAGACGCCTGAAAACACCAGCACCAAAGCGGTGACCGTGCAGATGACAACGGTATCGAAGAACGCACCGAGCATGGCGACGTAACCGACCGGGACCGGGCTGTTGGTTTTGGAACCGGCATGCATCAAGGCTGCCGTGCCCAAGCCTGCCTCGTTCGAGAAGATGGCGCGGCGCACGCCCCAGATGAGCGCACCCATGAAGGCGCCGTAGCCCGCCTGCGGCGTGAAGGCTTCGCGGAACATCAGGGCGAAGGCATCGCCGATATTGGCGTAGTTCACGGCGACGACGGTGAGGCCGCCCGCAAGATACACAATGCCCATGATGGGCGTGATTTTCGATGCCGTGGCAACGATGGAATTGAGGCCGCCCCAGATAACCGCGCCGACGAGCCCTGCGAGGATGAGGCCGAACAGCCAGCCTTTATCGGCCCACCAGCTGGCATCCGCGCCGCCGGTGACTTCGACGAATTGCTTGAAGGTCTGGTTCGCCTGGAACATGTTGCCGCCGCCGATCGCGCCGCCGATGGTGCAGATGGCATAGATGACCGCCAGAATTGCGCCGGCCTTGACCCATTTGCCGCCTTTTTCGGCAAAACCCTGCGAGATGTAATGCATGGGACCGCCGACATATTCGCCGCCCTTGAGCTTGACGCGATATTTGGAACCGAGCACGCCTTCGGCGAATTTCACCGACATGCCAAGAAAGCCCATCAGGCACAGCCATACTGCCGCGCCCGGACCACCGGCAGAGAGCCCGACTGCGACGCCAGCGATATTACCGAGACCGACGGTGCCGGAGAGACAGGTCGCGAGCGCCTGGTAGTTGGTGTAGGAACCGGGCGCCTTGGGATCGTTGTTGGCGGGCCACAGCAGACGCATGCCGTCTTTGAAATGGCGAAAATTGACCATGCGGAAATAAATGGTCGCAAAGATGACCCCCGCGAGCAGCCAGCCGACGATGAAGGGCATCGTGACGCCGTCGCCAACGGGAATGGGCCAGAACAAAATATTCAGAGACCAGTCGGCGACCGGTTTGATGAGCGCATCGATTTTTTGATCAAGACCGAGTGTAGATGACGACATGAATTCCCCCTTCGTCATAATTCAATAAGGGAATTGGACCATTCGTACGCAGGCGTGCCAAGGCAGTCACTGCACTTATGCTCAGGGAATTAGAGCACGAGAGAGGGATTAGGGCGCGGCCTGCGTGGCGACTTCAACGCCGGGGCAGATTTTGCGGGTGATCGGGTAACCCGGGAAAACGGTCTGCGCCCATTTGCGGAATTTGGGCGTGCTCATGGCATTGGCCTGGACGATGCGGTCGCCGTAAGCCTTGCAGAAGACGTTGGGTTGCAGGCGCACGGCATCATTGGAAATGCGGTTGGCCATCATGGTGCGGAAAGTGTTGAGCGAGGATTCCGGGTTCGTGCCTTCGGAGGCGTAGAAGCTGCGCATCGTGTTTTCGTAGCCCTGGATCAGGCCGATATTGCGCTGGGTGAATTGTTCGTACTGCTTGTTCAGCAACGTGCCAACGGCAGCCAGATGCTGGCAGTTAAGGGCGATGTTCATCAATTCTGTGTGAATGCGCAGGCCCTGTTCGGCCTCCAGCTGTTCGGCGTTGTAGCAGTTTTCGGCGAAAGCCGACGCCGGCAACAGCACAATGAAAAGAGCGATGAGAAGTTGGCGCATGAATGTCCTGCCTGAAAGTGTGCGCTAAACTACCGGGGTAATCAACGGTTTGCCAGAGAAATGCGCTTCGAGGTTGGCGAGGACGATTTCGCCCATGATGGTGCGCGTTTCAACCGTGGCCGAACCGATATGCGGCAGGAGGACGACGTTATCCATGCCCTTGAGGACATCGGGGACGTTGGGTTCATGAGCGTAGACGTCGAGACCGGCGCCGGCGATGACCTTGTTGGTGAGCGCGTCGACCAAAGCCGGTTCGTCCACCACCGAGCCGCGGGCGACGTTGATGAGGTAACCTTTGGGGCCGAGCGCGTGCAGAACGTCCGCGTTCACGATGTTATGAGTCTCCGGTCCGCCGGGGCATGAGAGGACCAGATAATCGCAGATTTCAGCCATTTCGCGGAGGTCTTTGTAGTATGGCCAGGCCAGGTCAGGTTTGGGTTTGCGGCCGTGATAGACGATGCGCATATCGAAGGCGACCAGCCGCTTGGCGATGGCCTTGCCGATGCGGCCCAGACCGACAATGCCGACCGTTTTACCTTTTGGTGTGACCCCCAGCGGCATGGACCCGCCCTGCCACTTGCCGACGCGGACGTACATATCCGCCTCGCAGATGCGGCGGCTTAAAGCCAGTAATAAAGATACGGCGATGTCGGCCGTGTCGTCAGTGAGGACATCGGGGGTGTTGGTTACGCGGACGCCGCGGCTTTTGGCCATATCGAGGTCGATATTGTCGGTGCCGACGGCGGACTGGGCAATGATCTCCAAATTCGGGAGGGCTTCCATCAGGGATTTGCGGATGGGCGTCGAGGTGGTGGAGACAATGCCGACCACGTCGTTGCGGATGGCCTGCAGGGTTTTTTCCGGGTCGCTCTCGTTATAGAGGCGCACAGTATGAAAACGCTCGTCCAGGCGGGACATTTCCGGGGCCAGCAGCGGGCTTAGAGCCAGAATGGTGCGTTTCGGGGTGGGCATAGGGGCCAGAAGTATCGGTTTTCGCTTGATTCCTCAAGGCATTTTCAGGGTATAAACCAGCCATGACCAAGAAGCTCTACATCAAAACCTGGGGCTGCCAGATGAATGAGTATGACAGCCGCCGCATGGCGGATGTCCTCAAGCCGCTTGGGTATGAGACGGTGGCAGAATCCGGCGATGCGGACATGGTGATTTTGAACACGTGTCACATCCGCGAGAAAGCGACGGACAAGGTGTTCAGCGATCTGGGGCGCATTCGCGACGACAAGGCAGCCAAGGCGGAACGCGGTGAAAAGATGATTATCGCGGTCGCCGGATGCGTGGCGCAGGCGGAAGGTGAATTCATCGCGCAGCGCGCACCCTATGTGGACATGGTGTTCGGGCCGCAGACCTATCATTTGCTGCCGGAGATGGTGGCGAAGGCCGATGGCACGCGCCGCGTGATCAACACGGATTTTCCGCCGGAAAGCAAATTCGATTACATGCCTGCGCCGGAAGCGAAAGGGCCGACCGCGTTTTTGTCCATTCAGGAAGGGTGCGATAAATTCTGCACATTCTGCGTGGTGCCTTACACGCGCGGTGCGGAGTATTCACGCAATATGGCCGCGATTATCGATGAAGCCAAAGCGTTGCGCGACCAGGGTGTGAAGGACGTCACGCTGCTGGGGCAGAATGTGAATGCCTGGCACGGCGACAAGGGCGAGAGCCTGGGTGATCTGCTGTTTGCGCTGAACGAGATCGATGGCATTGAGCAGTTGCGGTATATGACGTCGCATCCGCGCGATATGCATGACCGGCTGTTCGAGGCACACACCCTGCCGAAAGTGATGCCGTTCCTGCATCTGCCTGTGCAATCAGGATCGGATGCGATTTTGAAAACGATGAACCGCAAACATACAGCTGCCGCGTATATCGAGACGATCGAGCGCCTGCGTGCACTGCGCCCCGATATCGCATTTTCATCGGACTTTATTGTCGGTTTCCCCGGCGAGACAGATGCGCATTTTGAAGAGACGCTTGCGTTGGTGCGACGCGTGAATTACGCGAGCGCTTATTTCTTTAAATATTCATCCCGTCCCGGCACGCCGGCCGCGGCGATGGGCGGGCTGGTGCGCGAAGAGGTCAAAACAGAGCGCGTGCACCGGCTGCAGGAATTGCTGAACCAGCAGCGGCTTGATTTCAACCGCAGCCTGATTGGAAAAACGTTGCCGATCCTGATCGAGAACCCGACCAGTCATCCAGGCCAGATGTATGGACGCACGCCTTATAACCAGGGGATTCATGTGGAAGCCCCGGTTCATCTAAGCGGGCGGATCGCCCTGGTGGACATTCAAGACGCCAATCTCAATTCCCTGAAAGGCACGGTTTCCGTGGCCTTCGAGGCCCTAGCGGCAGAGTGAAATTTGGTAGTCCTTTCAACGCTTTCGTGGTATAATCAAGCTAATGGCAAAAAACAAAAATACGACCCTGACGCTTGATGTCGGGACTATGAAACTGGCCCAGATGCTGGCCGGCCCCCATCACGCGCATATCAACGGCCTTGAAGAAGAATTCGGCGTGATTATCCGCGATGAAAGCACGATCTTCAAAATCACCGGCTCGGCCAAAGCTGTCCAGGAAACCGGCCTTGCGATGAAGGCGCTGCTGGATATCGCGCGCCGCCGCGATTTCGATCTGTCGGATGTGAATTCGGTTCTGCGCCACGGCGAAGCGCCGAACAAAGGCGGCATGGCGCAAATTGTCACCCGCAAGAAAACACTGACCGCGAAAACGGTCGCGCAAAGCGAGTATATCCGCGCGATTGAAAAACATGACCTGATTTTCGGTGTCGGCCCGGCTGGTACGGGCAAAACCTATCTGGCTGCCGCGTATGCCGTGAGCCAACTGGAAGCGGGCAAGGTCGACCGCATTATTCTGACGCGCCCGGCCGTGGAGGCCGGGGAAAAGCTGGGCTACCTGCCCGGCGACCTGAAAGAAAAAGTCGATCCGTATCTGCGCCCCATTTACGACGCCCTGCACGACACGATGCAGCCGGAAAAAATTGAAAAAGCGCTGGAGAGCGGCGCCATCGAGATCGCGCCGCTGGCGTTCATGCGCGGGCGCACGCTGGCCAATGCGATTGTCCTGGTCGACGAGGCGCAGAACACGACCGGCATGCAGATGAAAATGGCGCTGACGCGGCTTGGCGATAATTCAAAGATGATTGTCACCGGCGACCCCAGCCAGATCGACTTGCCGCACGGGGCGATATCGGGCCTTCGGGAAGCGGTCACCATTCTGAAAAACGTGCCGGAAGTCGCGATCATGACGTTCAGCAACAAAGACGTGGTGCGTCACAAGCTGGTCGGCAAGATCGTCGAAGCGTATGACCGCGCCAAAAACATCTACGCCAAATCCCCCGATGCCTGATCTGACTTACGATATCGCACGGGAAAGCGATCGCTGGCCCGATGAAGAGGATTTGCGCAAATTGACACGCAAAGTCATCGGCGTTTTGCGCCCGCATATTAAGGGGCATGTCACGTTTGTGTTTTCGGATGACGACATGGTGCAGGTTTTGAACCGCGAATGGCGCGGCAAGGACAAGCCGACCAATGTTCTGTCCTTCCCGGACGGAGACGCCGATGAAGACGGCGTGGTGCATCTGGGCGACGTGATCGTGGCACAGCAGACGCTGGACCGGGAGGCCAAGGAGATGGCCATCAGCTTCGATGATCATCTCACCCACTTGCTGCTGCATGGCGCTTTGCACCTGGCCGGATATGACCACGAGACGGATACCGAAGCCAAGACTATGGAATCACTGGAAATTCAGCTTCTTGCATCTTTGGGCATCAAAGACCCTTATCAAGACGGCGCCCAGCCACTAGATTAATGGCCATGTACCCTGACCCTGCCGCCGGATCCGGCGAAATCTCTCATTCTTCCCTGCCCGCATTGCGGGCTTCCGACCGCCCATCCAGCGAAGGCAATTTCTTTGTCCGGCTGGTGAAATTTTTGTTCGGCAGCCGCGCCGACCGCGAGCTCAAGGAAGCGATCGCCGAAGTCATCAACGAAAATCACGAGGATGAAAGCGCCGAGAAAACGGCGCTGCATCAAAAGCTGCTGATCTCCAATATCCTGAAGCTGAAGGACATGCGCGCTTTCGACGTGATGGTGCCCAGAGCCGATATCGTCGGCATCGAGGTCAGCACGCCGACGGAACAGGTGTTACAATTGCTTTCCGCGCGGCAGTATTCGCGCCTGCCCGTCTTCCGCGACAGCCTGGATGACGTGATCGGCACGATCCATATCAAGGAAATCTTATCCAAAACCACGTCGGGCGAGCCGTTCAACATTTCCGAAATGGTACGCGAAGTGCCGGTGATTTCGCCGGCGATGCCGGTGCTGGATCTGTTGCTGATGATGCGTCAGCAGCGCCGCCACATGGCGCTGGTCGTCGATGAATATGGCGGCATTGACGGGCTGGTGACGATCAACGATATCGTGGAGAACATCGTCGGCGAGATCGATGATGAATACCAGACCGGGGAAGACGGCGAGCTGATGGAAAAACCGGACGGCACGATTGTCGCGGATGGCCGCGTGGATATCGACACCTTCGAAGAAAAATTCGGAGAAGTTTTAAGCGACGAGGAACGGGATTCCGTCGATACGCTCGCCGGTCTTGTGGTCACCATGGCAGGCCGCGTGCCGGCGCGCGGAGAAGTTCTGGCGCATTCGTCGGGCATCGAATTCGAAGTGCTGGACGCCGATCCGCGGCGCATCCACAGATTACGTATCCGCCGCGTTTCAAAACCTGAGTCACAATCTTTGCAATGATCGCCAGACTTAAAGATTTTCCGTTCCGCTTTCCCGTGCTGAGCAGCATTCTGCTTGGCGCGTTTTCGATGCTGGCAATGCCGCCGACTTCGTTCTGGCCGGCGCTGATGATCGGCTTTTCGATCATGATCGTGCTGATGGGCCGCGTCACAAACCCCTGGAAAGGCGCGTGGTGCGTGTTCGGTTTCGGGATGGGATTCTTCACGTTGAGCCTGTGGTGGATCGTCAACGCCCTGATGATCGACATCGAGGTTTACTGGTGGGCAATGGGCTTTTCCATTCTCGGCCTTCCCGTGCTGCTGTCGATCTGCTGGTTTATCGCAGGCTGGTTAACGATCCGTTTTTCCAGACCGCAAAGTTTTGAGCGGGCGATTTTGTTCATCACCCTGCTGGCGCTGGCGGAATACGGCCGCGCGTTCAACCTGACCGGATTCCCGTGGAATCTGTTCGGCTATATCTGGATCAACATTCCGCCGCTGGCGCAACTGGCTGCCCTGGGCGGCGCGTATTTCGTGACGGTCGTCACCATGTACTGGATGGCCCTGCCCGCATTCCTGCACTACACAAAGACCCGAAAAAAGCTGCGTTACGCGATTATCGCCGCCTGGATTTTAAGTGTCGCGGCTGCCTTCACCTATGGCGCGGTGCGCCTGCAAACCAACCCGACCACGTATCGCGACGATACGATGGCCATCATCATCCAGCCGGATCTGAAGCCTGAGCAGAAGATGGACGCCAGCAGCGGGCAGGACATGTTCAACCTGCATGTGATGCTGACGATCGAGGCGTTTCGTAATTTAGACGTTACGCCCAATACCAAAACCGTCACGGTGATATGGCCGGAGACGGCGCTGGACGAGCATCTGGTCGTCAGCGTGCCGGAAGCGGAGACTTCACTCGCCGGCGCGTTAAGCGGCCACCCTTACAAAGTTGAACTGGTGACAGGGCTGTGGCGCCAGGGCGAACGCAAAGCCAATGGGCGTCCCAGCTATTACAACAGCATCGCGCTGATTTCCGCGCGGGACGGCAAGCTGCAGGTCGACGATATGTATGACAAGCATCACCTGGTGCCGTTCGGCGAATTTCTGCCCATGGAGCAGTTGCTGGGCCTGACCCCGCTGGTTGGTTTCGCCGGGTTTGAATGGGGCACGGGCACCAAGGTGCTATCAGCGCCGGGCGTGCCGCCCGTCTCGCCGATGATCTGCTTCGAAGCGATTTTCCCGTGGTATGGCGCGAGCGAAGGCGCGGACTGGCTGGTCAATACGTCGAACGACGGCTGGTATAAGGATACACCCGGACCCTATCAGCATCTGGCCATGACGCAGTTTCGCGCCATCGAACAGGGCAAGCCGATCATGCGGTCGGCCACAACGGGCATCTCGGCGGTTATCGACCCGTATGGCCGGATCGTCAAAGGCCTGCCGTATTACCAGCAGGGATATATTAATTCCGCTTTCCCCACAAAAATTATGGACGGGACTTTATATACCCGTTTTGGGGAAAGTTTATTTTTCCTCGTGCTGGGATTGGGATTGGCCGCGTTTTGGCATTTGCGCTTCCGATAATTTGACAGCGCTGCTCGCTGCATCTCATATTTGCATATTCCTAAAGCTATTGTATGTGCTAACGTCGCAGCTATATTGCTGATTCTGAATACAAAAGAATGCACCTCAAGGTTGTAAGGCGCCTAAAAAGAGACATGAAATCACAAAATACCCCCAGAAAAACAAAGGAAAGCGCGGGCAGCCGCGATAAAGTTTTCGGCATGCGTTTGCGGCAGCGCCGCACTTTTCTGGGATACTCCCAGCAGACGCTCGGCGATGCCGTGGGTATGACATTCCAGCAGATTCAAAAATATGAGCACGGCACGAACAAGATTTCGGCTGCGCGCCTGATCGATTTTTCTAAAGTGCTCAACGTGCCGGTCAGCTATTTTTATGCAGGGCTTGGCGATATCGGTGAAAAAACGCCCAAAGGCCTGGTTATCAGCGACACATCGCAATCTGCGCTGGATGAAGATCCGATCCTGAAAAAAGAAAGCACGCAGCTGCTGAAATACTATTACCAGATCAGGGACGACGAGCTGCGCAAATCCGTGCAGAAGCTGGTCCGCCAGATGGCTGCGCAAAGCCAGAAGAGCAAGAAATAAAGGTTATACGCTTGACCATACACTTGAAAACGGGCCATTCTGGGCCCGTTTTTAATTCCGGACACTTCTAATGAAAGTACCATGATGGCTCAGCCTAAAATCATGAACGACACCCTTATGCAAACCGGCGAACTCAAAGATTTTATCTTCGCATCTGAATCCGTCGCCGAAGGCCACCCGGACAAAGTCTGCGACCGCGTTTCCGATTCCATCGTCGATCTGATGATGAGCGCCGACCCGGAAAGCCGCGTCGGCTGCGAAACGCTCGCCTGCACCGACACGCTGGTCATTGCCGGTGAATTCCGCACCGCGCACTCCGTGACCGAAGACAAGATCGTCGAGGTGGCGCGCAACGCCGTCAAGGAGATCGGTTACGAGCAAGAGGGCTTCAACTGGAAGACCCTGAATATCCAATACAAGATGATCGGCCAGTCGGCTGATATCGCGCAAGGCGTCGACTCATCCGGTTCCAAGGACGAAGGCGCCGGCGACCAGGGGATCATGTTCGGTTATGCCTGCAAGGAAACCGAAGAGCTGATGCCCGCCCCGATTTACTTCAGCCATAAAATTCTGCGCCTGCTATCGGAAGACCGCCATAGCGGCGTTCTTAAGGGCAAGCTTGAGCCGGATGCGAAATCGCAAATTTCCCTGGAATACCGCGACGGCAAGCCCGTGCGCGCGACTTCGGTCGTGGTGTCGACCCAGCATGCCGACGGCCTGAACCAGGATGACGTGCGTGAGATCGTGCGTCCTTACGTGATGAAGGTGCTGCCGGAAGGCTGGATGTGCGACGAGAAGGATTTCTACGTCAACCCGACCGGGCGCTTTGTGATCGGGGGGCCGGTTGGCGATTGCGGGCTGACGGGCCGTAAAATCATTGTCGACACGTATGGCGGCGCGGCCCCGCATGGCGGCGGCGCATTTTCGGGCAAGGACCCGACGAAGGTCGACCGTTCGGCCGCTTATGCGGCGCGTTATCTGGCGAAGAATATCGTCGCAGCCGGTTTTGCCGAGAAGTGCACGATCCAGTTGAGCTATGCAATCGGCGTTTCGAAGCCGCTGTCGGTTTACGTGAACATGCACGAAACCGGCCAGGTGGGTGAGCAGGACGTTGTGAAAGCCATCGGCAAGGTCATCGACCTTTCCCCGCGCGGCATTCGCACGCACTTAAACCTTAACCGTCCTATTTACAAAAAGACTTCGTCGTACGGCCATTTTGGCCGCGCGCCCGAAGCAGACGGAAGTTTCTCGTGGGAAAAAACGGACCTGGTGGAAGCGCTGAAGACAGCGCTGTAATCCACAAGACTCAACTCTTTTACGGACGCCGCAAGGCGCGGCCTATCCGGGCCGCGCGGCAGGATGCCATGGGTATCGTCATGCCCAAGGCGCAAATCACGGATCCTAAAACTGCGCTCGATTTTTCATTCAAGCCGGATGAGTTGTGGCTGGAGATCGGGTTCGGCAACGGCGACTCCCTCGCCGCCTGGCACCGCGCGCATCCGACGATCGGCTTTGTCGGGTGCGAGCCGTTTGTGAATGGCGTTTCCAATCTGTGCAAGCTGGTGGCTGATGACGATTTATCGAATTTGAAAATCTGGCACGAGATTGCGCAGCCGCTGATCGACGCCCTGCCCGACGGCAAGCTGGACCGCATCTATCTTCTCAATTCCGACCCGTGGCCAAAAAAACGGCATACCAAGCGGCGCTTCATTCAGCAGGAGATGCTGGGCAAACTGTCGCGCATTCTGAAACCCGGCGGCATGCTGGTGATGACCACGGACCACGCACCGCTGGCGGAATGGATGTGGGAACAGGCCAATGAACATGCGGATTTCAAAACTTCCGCCAAAAGCCTGGATGAATGCCGCAATGCCCCTGAAGGCTGGTTGACCACGCGGTACGAAGGCAAAGGCGCGCAGGCCGGCCGCAGCCAGGTTTATCTGGTTTTTACCAAGGCATAGCCTCGAAAAGGCTGATTTTGGCCGTTTATGCTGCCCTGCGGCATGCAAAATGGCGGTTTTATGCGGGTTTGGGGCGTATACTGGGGGTATGGGTGATAAAAAAACCATCCGTAAGGACTTCCAGGACCGGGCCGAGCATACGGGCCGCAACGCCGGGATTACCTTTTGCGGCAGCATGGGCGCCGGATATCTTGGGATCCAGTTCGTCCAGGCTGCCGCCCCCGCGATGATGGCCATGCGCTTCGAGACAACCGCTGTAGGTTTTGTGGCCGGCGCCATTATGGGTTTTCTGGTTCTGGCGACCTCCCTCAAACTTTAATTCTTGCCCTTACCATAATTAATATGTAAATTAGCGCCTCATTACTTTAGCTTTGAGGTTCTGATGTCCGTTGCCAGCAAATTCGCCGCTTTACCCTGTAAGAGGCTTTTATGAAGTTTTTGACCAAAACCGCAGGCCCTGCCCTCGCCGCCACGCTGTCGTTCATGCCGGCCGCCCAGGGGCAGGATCTAATGACCAAAATGCTCGCAGAAGGGCTGAACAGCTCTGCCACAGGGAAACTGGCTTTGAGCATGGATATCGGCCGTTTTGCTGCCGACAAGACCATGCCGATGATTACTTTCGAGTTTCGCGGCGATATAAAAAATCCGCAATTTCGCGCCAAAGTCTGCCGGTTCCTGTTCGACGCGGCCAAGCGCAACACCCGTAACGAAATAGAAAATCAAGCCAAGAGCATTGTGATGGATGCCGTTCAAAGCGACATGCAGCTAAAGCCCGCCGAATGCAAACCGGGCACGTCCATCTGATAAAACGCTTGCAAAAGGCCTTTGAAAGGCTTACATAAACGTCATCCTGAAAGTTTAAGAACTTTATCGGGTGGGTCCCTAAAAAGACCCGCCTTTTTTGTTTGGCAAATGGACGAGACGAGAAAAAGACCAACACTGCAAGACCCCGAAGGCCGCTTTGCGTACTTCATCGAACCCGTCGCGAACGCGCACGGGTGCCGGCTTGTGCAGGTTCGCATCGGCGGATCGCAGGCTGGATCGGGCAATGCGCTGGAAATTTTTCTGGAGATGAAAGACGGATCGCCGTTATCGATGGATACGTGTTCGAAGATCAGCCGCGAGATTTCGGCGCATCTGGATGTCGAAGACCCGATGGGCGGCGCGTACCGGCTGGAGGTTGGATCCCCCGGCCTGGACCGGCCGCTGACCCACATTGCGGATTTCATGCGTTTCAAAGGGTACGAAGTAAAACTTGAATTCAAACGTCCGCTGGAAGATGGGCAGAAGCGCATGCGCGCCACCATCAAGGATGCGAACGAACAAGGATTTTCGGTCACGGACGACCAGAAACGTGATTTCGAGCTCGAAATGCGCGACCTGGCTTCGGCACGTCTTGTCGCGACCGACCAGCTTTTAAAAGACGTACAAAAGGGACAATTCCCGAAACCTGTTTCACTACCTATGGAGGCGTAGAAAAAAATGGAAATCTTACACGTTGCAGACGCGGTCGCCCGCGATAAGCACATTGATCGCGAAGTCGTTATCGCGGCGATGGAAGAAGCGATTCAGAAGGCCGGCCGTACCAAATACGGTTACGACCAGGACATTCGCGCGACCATCGACCGTAAAACCGGCGCGATCAGCATGAAACGTTACCGCACGGTCGTGGAAGCGATCGAGAACGAAGGCGCAGAACTGACGCTGGCACAGGCCAAGCGCATCAAGCCTGACGTTGCGATGGGCGAACAACTGATCGACGATCTGCCGGCTATTGATTTCGGCCGCATCGCTGCACAGACCGCGAAGCAAGTGATTATCCAGAAGGTCCGCGACGCCGAGCGCGAGCAGCAATTCGAAGAATTCAAAGACCGCGTGGGCGATATCATCTCCGGCGTCGTCAAACGCGTTGAATACGGCAACGTGACGATCGACCTCGGCAAGGGCGAAGCCGTCCTGCGCCGCGACGAGTGCATCCCGCGCGAACATTTCAAGCCGAACGACCGCGTGCGTTGCTACATCTACGACGTGCGCAAGGAAGTGCGCGGTCCGCAGGTGTTCCTGTCGCGCACCCACCCTGGTTTCATGGCTGCCCTGTTCAAACAGGAAGTGCCGGAAATCTATGATGGCGTGATCGAGATCAAAGCGGTTGCCCGTGATCCGGGTTCACGCGCCAAGATCGCCGTTTACACGCGCGATAACTCCATCGACCCGGTCGGCGCCTGCGTCGGTATGCGCGGTTCACGCGTTCAGGCCGTTGTCGGCGAACTGCAGGGTGAGAAAATCGACATCGTGCCGTGGTCGCCCGATATCGCGACTTTCATCGTTAACGCGCTGGCGCCTGCTGAAGTCGCCAAAGTGGTTCTCGACGAAGAAGAAGGCCGGATTGACGTGGTTGTGCCGGACGAGCAGCTTTCGCTCGCCATCGGCCGCCGTGGTCAGAACGTGCGCCTGGCTTCGATGCTGACCGGCCTGGATATCGACATCCTGACCGAGGCTGAAGAATCAGAGCGCCGCGCCGAAGAAACCAAAACCCGCACGGCCCTGTTCATGGAAGCTTTGGACGTCGATGACGTTATCGCCCACCTGCTCGTCGCCGAAGGCTTCAAGAAGGTCGAAGAACTGGCGGAAGCGGAAATCAGCGAACTGGAATCCATCGAAGGCTTTGACGCCGACGTAGCGACCGAGCTGCAACAGCGCGCGAAGAACTGGCTGGAGAAAAAGGCCAAGGAATTCGCCGAGAAGCAGAAATCGCTGGGCATCAAGGACGACATCATCGGTTTCGAGGGCCTGGACTTCGATACCATCGTCAAACTGGCGGAAGCCGGGGTCAAATCGAAAGACGACCTGGCCGACCTGGCCGGTGACGAGCTGGTCGAGATCCTGGGGGCTGAGAAAATGAACGAAGCTGCGGCCAACCGCCTGATCATGGCGGCGCGTGCCGGCTGGTTCGCGGACGAGGCCAAGGCTGACGAAACGGAAGCCGCCTAATACTCTAGAATCCCTCGTGGGCGTGTTGGTTTGCACCCCAAGTCCGGTGCAGGTTTTGCGCCCACGAGACAAGTACTATATAAGAAGGCACGAAGGATAAACGGAACGCATGAGCACCGACGGTAACGATAAAAAAGACAAGCTGACCCTCTCAGGCAAAACCCTGAGTCTCAAGGGTAATGTCGGCGCATCGATTGGCACCAGCGGCACGTCCGCCGGGCAGGTCCGCCAGAGCTTCTCGGGCGGCCGCACCAAGGCAGTCGCGGTTGAAGTGCGCCGTCAGCGCGGCGGCACCGGTGCGCCCACCGACGCACCCGCAAGCCTTTCGGACAACGAGCGCGAAAAGCGCGCCCGCGTCCTGCAGGAAGCCCTGCAGAACAAAGACAGCCAGCCGAAAGCGCCGGCCACTGACGCCTCTGAAATCGGCCCGGCGGCGATGGAACCTGTCCGCACGGCCCGCCAGAAAGAAATTGAAGAGCTGGAGAAAATCCGCGCTGCTGAAAAAGAGCAGGCCCAGACGATCGAAAAAGGCCGTCAGGACGTCAACAGCAAGCGTTTTGAAGCGGCTTCGAAGATTGTGCGCACACAGTCTCGTGCGCATGGCGACGTTATTCCGGGTGAACCGGCAGCGGGCGCTGAATCCTACCGCGACCGCATGAAGCGCGCGACCGAGAACAAAAAAGCCGGCACCGAAACGGATGCCAAGCGCACCCGTGAAGAAGAATTCCGCGCCCAGAACCGCCTGACGGTTACGCAGGCACTGGGCACCGATTTCGAACGCGATACGGGTGGACGATCCCTCGCCTCCGTCCGCCGCGCACGCCAGAAGACCAAGAACAAGAATATCGAGCAGGATCCGAGCAAGAAGCAATTCCGCGAAGTCGTTCTGCCGGAAACCATTACGGTGCAGGAACTTGCAAACCGCATGACGGAACGCGCGGGCAACGTCATCAAAGCGCTCATGAAAATGGACGTGATGGCGACCGTGAACCAGACCATCGACGCCGATACGGCTGAACTGGTCATTCTGGAATTCGGCCATACCGTCAAACGCGTCACCGAGGCTGACATCGAAGTCGGCATTGAAGGCATGGAAGACGAAGACACCAACATGATCCGCCGCCCGCCGGTTGTGACGATCATGGGTCACGTCGACCATGGTAAAACCTCCCTGCTGGACGCGCTGCGTTCGGCGAACGTCGTTGCCGGCGAAGCCGGCGGCATCACGCAGCATATCGGCGCTTATCAGGTGACCGCCCCGTCGGGTGAGAAAATCACCTTCCTCGATACGCCGGGCCACGCGGCTTTCAGCGAAATGCGCGCCCGCGGCGCCAACGTCACCGACATCGTCGTGCTGGTGGTTGCTGCCAATGACGGCGTCATGCCGCAGACGATCGAGGCGATTAATCACGCCAAGGCCGCCGGCGTGCCGATTATTGTCGCCGTTAACAAAATCGACCTGCCCGAGGCGAACCCGACGAAAGTGAAGCAGGAATTGCTGCAACACGAAATCATCGTCGAAGACATGGGCGGCGAAACGCAGGTGGTTGAAGTTTCGGCCAAACAGAAAAAAGGCCTCGACCTTCTGGAAGAAGCCATTCTGCTGCAGGCCGAAGTTCTGGACCTCAAAGCCAACCCGAACCGCCACGGCGTGGGTACTGTTATTGAATCGCGCGTCGAAACCGGCCGCGGTTCGGTCGCCACGGTTCTGATCGACAAAGGCACGCTGAAAACGGGCGATATTTTCGTCACCGGCTCGGAATGGGGCCGCGTGCGCGTCATGCATAACGACCAGGGCAAGCAAATCAAAGAAGCGATCCCCGGGCAGCCGGTGGAAGTCATGGGCCTGCAGGGCACACCGGATGCGGGCGACGATTTCGTCGTTGTCGAATCCGAAGCCAAGGCGCGCGACATTACCGAATACCGCACCAAGAAAAAACGCGATCAGCAGGCTGTTGCCGGGCGCGCGCAGACGATGGAACAATTGTTCGCCAGCGCCAAAGCTGCCGGCGGCAAGCAGGTCGCCCTGCCCGTCATCGTCAAAGGCGATGTGCATGGTTCGGTCGAAGCGATCATCGGCTCGCTTCGCAAGATCGATGAAGACAACGAAGACCTGGCTATCACCGTCATTCACAATGGCGTGGGCGGGATCAACGAGTCCGACATCAGCCTTGCGACGGGTTCGAAAGCACTCATCATCGGTTTCAACGTCCGTGCGAACGCACAGGCGCGCGACCTGGCGCAGAAGAACGCGGTCGATATCCGTTACTATTCGATCATCTATAACGTGATCGATGACGTGAAGGCTTTGATGGGCGGCATGCTTGCCCCCAACATGCGCGAGGAATTCATCGGCAACGCGACGATCCGCGAAGTGTTCAACATCACCAAGGTCGGCAAGATCGCGGGTTGCATGGTCACTACTGGTTACGTCAAGCGCGGCGCGAAAGTGCGCCTTCTGCGTGACAACGTCGTTATTCATGAAGGCAAGCTCAAGACGCTCAAGCGCTTCAAGGACGAGGTCAAGGAAGTCAAAGAAGGGACCGAATGCGGCATGGCGTTCGAGAACTATGAAGACATCCGTCCGAACGATGTCATCGAGTGCTTCGACGTTATTTCGGAACAACGCAGCGTCGCCTAACGACCATGAAACACCGCAGCAAGCAGCCCGAGGGGCAACGTCAGTTGCGCGTCGGCGAAGAAATTCGCCACGTCATCTCGTCGGTGCTGCAGCATGGGGGTTTCGACGACCCGGCGCTGATGAATTCCAGCCTGATCACCTGCACGCAGGTGAAAATCTCGCCGGATCTGAAAAACGCGACCGTGTTCATCATGCCGCTGGGCGGACATCATTTAAAAGAAATTCTTGCGGCGCTGAATGAGCAGGCATGGTTCTTCCAGCGCGAAATCGGCCGCAACATGAAAATGAAATTCACGCCGCGCCTGACCTTCAAAGGCGATGAAACGTTTGGCGAAGCCGAGAAAATCGACCGGATCCTCAAGCAGATCCACCATGAGCAATAATAAACGTCAAAAATTCAAACTGGATGGCTGGATCAACCTGAACAAGCCCAAGGGCATCGGGTCGACCCCTGCGCTTGGCGCGGTGAAACGCGCGCTCAACCCCATGAAGGCCGGCCATGGCGGGACGCTGGACCCGCTGGCGTCCGGCGTGTTGCCGATTGCTTTGGGCGAAGCGACCAAGACGGTGGCTTATGCCATGGACGCCGACAAAGCCTATGAATTCGAGATTACCTGGGGCGAGAACCGGGATACGCAGGACGCCGAAGGTAAAGTCACCGGCACGTCCGATGCGCGCCCGACCAAGGAACAGATCATCGCCGCCCTGCCCGCGCTGATCGGCAGGATCGACCAGATCCCGCCCAAATATTCAGCCATCAAGGTCGATGGCGAACGCGCTTATGATCTGGCCCGCGCCGGTGAAGACGTGGAATTGAAGAGCCGTCCCGTGACCATTCACGATCTGGTTCTCCTGGACCAGACCAGGGATACAGCCCGCTTTTCAGTCCATTGCGGCAAGGGCACCTATATCCGGTCTATTGCCCGGGATCTCGCACAAGCCCTTGGGACTGCTGGGTTTGTCAGCGAACTGATCCGCACCCGCGTTGGGCCTTTTACCCTGGAAAGCGCGATTTCGCTGGACTTGTTCCGGGATGGCACGCTAGAAACACCGCAAGCTGTTTTGCAGCCCATCGAAACTGTGCTGCGCGACATCGCGGCTCTAGCGGTTGATGAGGCTGAGGCAGCCCGCTTAAGGCAGGGTTTGTCATTAGGGTTTTTACCCAGACACAAAGCCGATCGCCTGCCCGCCGATTTATCCGGCCCCATGATCGCCCTGCTCAACGGCAAGGCTGTCGCGATGGTCCGGTTCGAAGCGGGCAACGTGAAACCTGAGCGAGTATTCAACCTCTAAATCTGGAGAACCCGATGTCGAAACAAGCCACGGCCAACAAGCCGAAGACGATTAAAACCTATCAACGCGGTCCGAAAGATACGGGCTCGCCGGAAGTTCAGATCGCGATCCTGTCGGAACGCATTGCCGAACTGACCGAGCACATGAAGATCCACAAGAAAGACGTTTCGTCCCGCCGTGGTCTGCTGAGCATGGTTTCCAACCGCCGCACGCTGCTGGATTACCTGAAAGCCAAAGACGAAGCGAAATACGTCGAGATCGTCAAGAAGCTGAATCTGCGCGGCTAATTTTAAAAAACAGAATTCAAAAAGACCCGGCCTCACCCGCCGGGTTTTTTCATGCCCGCATACATTGTTACGTTATACAACCATAAGTAGCAATTATCTTATAAACTTTATCAACTTGTAGTAGTATTCGACCGGGAGACACTTCAACGTTCCGGGAGATGTGCCGTGAGATCCATCGCGATTCTGACGCTGCTGTTGCTTGGCTTTTCGCAGCCTGCCTTTGCCCTGTCCGGCAAGGCGTTCGTCTATGACGGCGACACAATCCGCATCAGCGGGCAGAGCATCCGGCTCTGGGGCATCGACGCGGCGGAACTGACGCAAAGCTGCAAGGGCGCGCCGTGCGGACAGATGGCGAAATACAAGCTGGTCACCATTATCGGAGGACGGGATGTGACGTGCGAGCCGCGCGGAAAAAGCTATCAGCGCGTGGTGGCCCTCTGCCGGGCTGATGGCCGCGATATCGGGAAAGAAATGATCCGCGCGGGCATGGCGTTTGAATCCATTCAGTACAGCGGCGGGGCCTATACCGCCGATGAAGACGATGCCCGGGAAAAGCACGCCGGCGTGTGGGGCATGAATGCGATGAGCCCGACCCTGTGGCGCATGTGCAGGGCGGAGAACAGCTGCATCAGCCGCAAGCAGTTTCTGGAAGATTTCCGGCCTATTCGCGGACGGATAGCGCCGTTCGATGCGGCCTATGCGCTTGATTACGCACCGCGCGTCAAACGCCGGGGCGTCTATGCCGTGAATGCGGAGGTGAACCGCAGGCCTTACCAGCCTGACACAAAACGGGACCAGGTCCTGGCCCCCGACGATTTCTGGAAACATGGCGGGGATTGCGACAAGTTTGCGCTGACCAAAATGCTGGAACTGCGCGCGCAAGGATACCGCAAAATGGTCTACCTGGTTTTGCAGGAACGGGATGGCCCGGGCGCGCATGCGGTGCTGGCCCTGCCGGAAAACGGGATCATGCTGGCGCTGGATAACCGCTACAGCCAGCCGGTGCCGCTGACGACGCTGTATCAGATGTATAAACCGGTTTATTTCATCGATGTGGATAGCGGCGTGTTGTGGCACGCCAGCAAGGCATAGTCTTTGCATAGGAATCCTTCAGATCTTTTGAAGGAGACTTCTTATGTCAGACATGCTGGGTTCGATCATCGGCACCGTGACGAGCGGCAATACTGTCTTTGCCGCGAAAACCAATGCGGCCTCCGAACAGGCGTTCAGCGATATGCTGAAAGACGCCGATAGAAAAACGCCGGCTACGATCAGCGTCGCCGCAACCCCGGTCAAACCCAAGACTGCCGCCGAGAAATTCATGGCTTACCAAGAGATGAGCCCGGCTGAAAAATTCCGCGCCTCTTACCTGGCTGAAAAGGGGCTGACCGAGGAAGATCTGGCCGCGATGAGCCCGGAAGACCGCATGAAAATTGAGGAAGAGATTGCCGCGAAGATCAAAGAAAAGATCACGCAGAGCATGGAAGGCCGCACCTCGTGATTCGAATCAGCTAGAATCTTCCTTATGAAAGCACGCGTCCTGACTGCCTTTATCCTGATCGCCATGGCCGGCCCGGCACTGGCTGCACCCTGCCCCGTGTTTGACCGCACGATGGCCGATATCGAAAAAACGCTCGATATCCGTGAAGGCAAAACCAACGGTTAGAGATAGTATTCTTTTGTGATTTTGCCGTCGGCGCCCATTTCCATGACAAGGGGCTTGCCGGTGGGAATTTCCGCTTCGTTGATGTTGTCCGGCGTACGCACGCCCAGGATGATCAGCATCGCGCGCAATGTGTTGCCATGGGCGCCGATGAAAACATTTTTGCCATCCATCAGCTGCGGTTTGATTTTGCGGTCGTAATACTGGCGCACGCGGTTGACGACGTCTTTCAATGACTCGCCGCCCGGAGGCTGCACGTCGTAGGACCGGCGCCAGATATGGACCTGGTCGTCACCGTATTTCTTGGCCGTCTCGGCCTTGTTCAGACCCGTGAGGTCGCCGTAGTCGCGTTCCCGCAAATCTTCGTGCATGGTGAATTTGTCGCGACGGATATTGAGCGCCAGTTCGGATGTGTAAATCGCGCGTTCGAGCGTGGAGGTAAAGATGCCGCCGTCGAAGATGTTCTCTCCCTCGTCATCGATCATGCCTGCCGCTTCCATAGCTTCGCCGCCCTGAATAGCTTCTTCCTCGCCTTTTTCGGTCAGGGGGACATCCTTGAAACCGGTGAAGCGGTTTTCGAGATTCCACAGGGATTGGCCGTGGCGCATGAGGACGAGTTTTGCAGGCATTTGATATCCTTACATATTTGACTTTGAGGACGAAGAATGCCATTACTAGCGCGGTTTGAAAAGAGGGCCGGATACCGGTGCACAGGTAAGAACTTTAGTTGGGTCGGATTTGCTCACCAAATCCTCCCGTTGCGGAGACCCAGCAGCGTAAGTTTTTTCCCGTCCACCGATACCCACTCTGAAGAGTTTATCGGGGCACCCCTCCCACAAAACCCGGCACTTGATACCCCGCGATCGTCGTGGGGCGCCGTATATATATAAAGGAAATTTGAAATGTTTAACGTCTTCCGCAAGGAAATCGATTTCGCTGGCAAGAAGCTGGTTCTCGAAACCGGCAAAATCGCCCGCCAGGCTGATGGCGCCGTGATGGCCTCCATGGGCGGCACCACCGTTCTGTGCACTGTTGTCGGTGCTAAAAAAATCAAAGACGGCCAGGACTTCTTCCCGCTGTCGGTTCACTACATTGAAAAATTCTACGCAGCCGGCCGCATTCCTGGCTCGTTCCACAAACGTGAAGGCCGCCCGACCGAAGGCGAGACGCTGACCTCGCGCCTCATCGACCGTCCGATCCGTCCGCTGTTCCCGGAAGAGTTTCTGAACGAAGTGCAGATCGTCTGCACGGTCGTCTCGCATGACATGGTGCACAGCCCCGACATCGTCGCGATGATTGGTTCCTCCGCTGCGCTGACCATTTCGGGCATTCCGTTCATGGGCCCGATCGCGGGCGCGCGCGTTGGCTACATCAACAACCAGTACGTCATCAATCCGACGCTGGCTGAGCAAAAAGACTTCGTGCTCGACCTCGTCGTCGCCGGCACCACTGAAGGCGTGCTGATGGTTGAATCCGAAGCGCAGCAATTGCCGGAAGACATCATGCTGGGCGCGGTCATGGCTGGCTGGAAAGCTTTCCAACCGGTTATCCAGGGCATCATCGATCTGGCCGAAATGTGCGCCAAAGACGCATGGGACGTGCCGGAAGTGAAGCAGGAAGTCAAAGACCTGTACAAGGCCATGAAATCCGACTTCGAAAAAGACCTTATCAAGGCTTACAGCAACACCGCCAAGGCCGAGCGTTACAAGGCTGTGGGCGAAGTGCGCGAAGCGGCTAAAGCCAAATACATCACCGAAGAAACGTCCAAAGAACTGGTCAACACGCAATTCCACAAACTGGAAGCCGAGATCGTGCGCACCGCCATTCTGGACACGGGCAAACGCATTGACGGCCGCACCACGGTCGACATCCGCCAGATCGTTGCGGAAGCCGGCATTCTGCCGCGCACGCATGGTTCGGCATTGTTCACCCGCGGTGAAACGCAGGCGCTGGTTGTCACCACGCTCGGCACCGGCCAGGACGAACAGCTGATGGATGTTCTGGAAGGCGAATACCACGAGAATTTCCTGCTGCATTACAACTTCCCGGGCTTTTCGGTCGGCGAAGTCAGCCGCATGAGCAGCCCCGGCCGCCGCGAAATCGGCCACGGCAAACTGGCATGGCGCGCCATTCACCCGATGCTGCCGAAATCCGATGAATTCCCTTACACGCTGCGCGTTGTTTCGGAGATCACGGAATCGAACGGTTCGTCGTCGATGGCGACGGTCTGCGGTTCGTCCCTCGCCCTCATGGACGCAGGCGTGCCGCTGGGCGCACCGGTCGCTGGTATCGCGATGGGCCTGATCAAGGAAGGCGAGAAATTCGCCGTTCTGTCCGATATCCTGGGTGATGAAGATCACCTCGGCGATATGGACTTCAAAGTGGCTGGCACCGCCAACGGCATCACCGCTTTGCAGATGGATATCAAGATCACCTCGATTACCGAAGAGATCATGACCATCGCCCTGGCGCAGGCGCAAAAAGGGCGCATGCACATCCTTGGCGAAATGAGCAAGGCGCTGAAATCCGCCCGTTCCGACGTGCGCGATACGGCACCGAAAATGACGGTCCTGAAAATTCCGGTCGACAAGATCCGTGAAGTTATCGGCACCGGCGGCAAAGTCATCCGTGACATTTGCGAAAAATCGGGCGCCAAAGTGGACATCGAGGATGACGGCACGATCAAAGTCGCAGCAACCGATACCGCATCGGCTGATATTGCGATCGCTATGATCAAAGGCATCACCGAAGAGCCGGAAATGGGCAAGATCTACACCGGTAAAGTTGTGAAGACCGCCGATTTCGGCGCCTTCGTCAACTTCATGGGCGCCAAAGACGGCCTGGTTCATATCTCTGAGCTGGCCTCGGCCCGCGTCGCGAAAACCACGGATGTCGTCAAAGAAGGCGATGTCGTGAAGGTGAAACTGATCGGCTTCGACGAGCGCGGCAAGGTGAAACTTTCGATGAAGCGCGTCAATCAGGAAACGGGCGAAGAGATCGTCCAGGCCAAGAAAGAAGACGGCGAACAAGCCGCTTAATCTGCGCTTATCACCCGGAATAAAAAAAGGCCCCTTCGCAGGGGCCTTTTTCACATGTTCACAAAGATGTTCGGCGCATGGTCGTCATCGGGTGTGCGCTCACGCTTTGGGGGCGTGAGCAGCGCATCGAGGAGACGTCGGAACCATCCCGTGAACTGCATTCTATTATTATGACGCAGAAATGATTAACGAGTGGTTAGCTTAAGAGATTACGGATCATCTGCAGGTCTTGCGGGTCGGCTGCATTTTTACGGGCCGCCAGATTGAGCGCATACTGGCCGTGCTGGCGATAGGATGCCGCAAGACCCGGGCTGAAATATTGCAGGTCCTCCAGCTGCATGCCGACAAAGAAAACCTGACCGCGCGCGATGGGCCCGGTCAGCGCCTTTTCAAGACCAAGCCGTTCGATGTTATCCAGCGTTTCGCCCGCGAGGCGGATAATGGCCGGGCGGCTTTGCTCAATTGAAATGCCGGCGTGTTCGTAGCAAGCGGCTGCATCTTTCAGAAGCCGCGTGACTTCGGCCATTTCCCAGCGATCCTGGCCGCGGCCATCATAATGCGCCAGCGTATCGCGCGCGAAGGTCACATATGCTTCCAGCGGTAAATCATGCGTTTCATTCTGCGCGTCGATCAGCGCGGCCAGATAGTTGCACGCAAAGACCGCGCCCGCGTGATAGAGCATTTTGTGATCGCTATGAATGGGTATGAGCCTGGCGCCGCACAGGGCGAAAGCATTGCCGATGGTTGTCAGGGCGCCGTCGTCCCCCTCTGCGCCGCAAAGCGTGCCGCTGAGACCGCGAGAGGCGTATTCGACGTTGGCGAATGACTTGATGGGATGAACGCTGGCGATTTTTGCGCCGCGCGCCGATAACGGGGCAAGCAATTTTGATGTCATGCCGCCGCTGCAATGGAAAAAGATTTTGTCTTTGGCGCTGGATCCGTTGCCAGCGAGGTTATTGGCGATGGCCGCAATGGCATCGTCGGACGCGGCAATCATGGTCACATCGGCCGGAGGCAGATCAGACATCCGTGCGACCGGGTTGCCCTGACCGATAAAATCGCAGGCTGCGCGGGCGCTTTCGGGCGTGCGGTTACAGATAGCCTGCACGTTGAAAGATTTGGAAACATGAAAAGCACGGCCGAGGGATTTTCCGACCGAGCCGGCACCGATGATGTTGAGCGTGGGGGATATCTGAGTCATCAGGCACCTTAAGAATGGCGGATTTCCTTGTCAAAAACCCGAAGCCCACTCTTCATAACCCTTTGATAAGTGCGACATTTATGCACAGCAGGTTTTATCCATATTAACGGATTTTTTACTTTTTATGGCTAATACGGATTCTTCGCTAATTACATAAAAATAAAAAACTTGGGAGACTGGGATGAAAAAGAATGCCAACAAAGCCTTCAGCAACCGAAAACGCAGCGCACTGGCTGCGGTCGCTCTTTTTATTCATGCGACAACCATGACGAACGAAGCCTTGTCGCTGGGCTACCACACCTACACGGGATACAAAAACCAGATGAGCGAAGGCACATGGGTCAACGATCTGACCGATTGCGTGTTGCGCGGGCGCAAAATAACGATGGTTCGTCCGCATGATGACGATCCGGGCGTGATCCGCGTTCTGGTCAACAGGATCTGCCCTGCCCCGAAAGTGTCGTTTACGTGATTGCCCGCTGTAAACGGGTGGCGTAATCTTGGCTTATGAAGATACCAAAAATCATCGGCCATCGCGGCGCGTGCGGTTACGCACCGGAAAACACGCTTGAATCCATCAAAACCGCTGCAGAGATCGGCACGGCGTGGGTTGAGCTTGACGTGAAGCTGACCAAAGATTCCGTGCCGATCATCTTTCATGACGACACGCTGGACCGCACGACCAACGGTCACGGGCCGGTGGCCGACATGCTGTACAAGGATATCGAGGATCTGGATGCAGGATCATGGTATGCCGATGCGTTTGCGACTGCCAAAATTCCGACACTGGAAGAAGCGATCGATGAAATTCTGAAATCGGGCATGGGTTTGAATCTTGAAATCAAACCCTGCCCGGGCCGCGAGATTGAGACGGCGGAAGCGGCGATGGATATTCTGTCGCGTATCTGGGACGACCCGGAGAAACTTCTTATCTCCAGCTTCCAGCATGTGAGCATTGAAACAGCGCGCGATCTGGCACCGGAATGGAAACGGGCGCTGCTGATCGACGAGCCCCTGCAGAACTGGCTTGAACTGGCGGATTATCTGGACGTGGCGACCATCAATATCGATGGGCGGGACCAGTCCCTCACCCAGGATCTGGTCGAGACTTATATCGAGAGCGGACGGCAGGTCCTGGCTTATACAATCAACGATCCTTTCAGAGCTAAGCTATTGTATTCATGGGGTGTTGATGGGGTTTTCAGCGATGTGCCGGACGTCATCGAGCAGGTTTTAAACACCCGCCATTAAGCGATAATTTGATTTTTCATAAGTTTTTCTTTAGTTTAGCCCGCATGCTGAACGCGATTACCCTTGGCCCCAGACTCTCCCGCATTACCGGGCGCTATGATGCAGCCGAAAAAGCCGGCATCCAGCAGGAACGCGATCAGATGATTTCGGACATTCTGCTCGATTGCGCGGAGGCGACGCGCCAGTTCGTATCGGTCGAAGATTATGCCGCGATGCCCGAGCATGCCGCAAAAACATCCAAAGAGCTTTTCGCAAAGGCCATCCTGCAGATGGAACCGTATGACGATTTTACTTTCACCAGTTTTCTGCATCGCATGACGGATCCGGTCCACATGACACTGGATCTGGCTCATGGGATTGAAGCGATGTCTATCACGGCGCCGCATGCGCCGGTCCGTGAAGGGCAATGTCTGAAAATCGATCTGACATCAGCCAACAAGAATTTTAATATCTCGTCCTTCTTCTATGTTGGCGACACGGCGACGCAGGCGCTGCTGCATACATACTGGGACAAGCAGCTGGGCACGGAAAAGCTGGGCACAAGCCCGGATGCGTGGGAGTCGTTCGACCGCGCGCGCAAAGAGGTGCACAACGAGGCGTATCAGATTTTTCAAACCGCTTTCTGGAATATCGGGATGTATGCGGGCATGAAGCTGTCGACGAAACTGTTCGGCCTGCTTGCCCTTACTTATCCCAGCGACAAAAACCCGATGCCGTCTCTGGCGGCCAGCCGTTTGAGGTTTTAATGGATTTTTTTAAAACCACTGCAGAAGCCAAAGATTACGCCCGGAAGATTTTCAGCATTCTGCATCAGGGCATTCATAGCTTGCCTATCACCGAGCCTGAAGTGCAAGGCAATGAATATTTCACCTTTTTGGCCGACGACCATGTGGTGCGCATTGCACGCAACCAGACGGTCAGCGACGCCATCCAGAAGGAAGCCGATATCATGACCGCCCTGCGCGGCAAGGTGACCGCCGCCTATGTGCCCGAAGTCGTGATGGCCGAACCCAAAGAAAACCTGATGGTCATCAAGCGGTTTGCCGGCATCAACCTGACGGCAAAACGGCTGAGAGCGCTCAGCCCCGAACAACGCGCCCAAGTGGCCGAACAAATCGGCCAGTTCATGGCGCAGATGCACCAGGCGATGCCACAAGATCCGCTTTTGCTCAGAACCGATGCCTATAAGTGGGACAAAGAGCTGGATAAACTGCATCTGGCTTTTGCCAATGCCTCGGGTGCGGATAGTGCGCGCCTGTTACGCGCCCGCGAATATATGAGCCATCATTCCAGTGTCCGCGACGCTTTCGTCATGACACATGGCGATCTGAAGCCTGGGAACATTTTGTACAGCGATGCCGATCAAATCGCTGTTGTTGATTTCATGAATGCGAAGCCCAATTTCGCGCACCATGACTTCATCAGCCTGTCGCATGCCTATCCGAAGGAATTCGTGTCGCAAATTGCGCAGGCTTACAACAAAGCAATCGGCACCCGCAGCATCAGTTTGCGCCTGGTCGATACAGCCCTGGATGCGGCGTATATCAGGCACAACCCGATCGCGGACGACAGCTTCAGCTTTAAAGCGATCACGCCCAAGGCATTTTAATCGTCGGATCCGTTGGCGGCTTCCGGTTTTTTCATGCCCATCACATTGTAACCGCCATCCACGTAGTGGATTTCACCGGTGACGCCGCTAGAGAGATTTGAGAGCAGATAGAGCGCCGAGCCGCCAATGTCTTCGAGAGTCATGGGGCGTTTGAGCGGCGATGTGTCCACCGCCGTGCGGAACGTGGCGCGGGCGCCGCCGATGGCGGAACCGGCCAGCGTGCGCATCGGGCCAGCGGAGAGCGCGTTAACGCGGATATTCTGTGGGCCCACATCTGCGGCCAGGTATTTCACCGAGGCTTCCAGCGCGGCCTTGGCCACGCCCATCACGTTGTAGGAGGGCATGACTTTCTGCGCGCCGTAATAAGACAGCGTAAGCGCAGTGCCGCCGTTTTTCATCATCGGCGCGGCGCGGCGCAGGCAGGAGGTCAGGGAATAGCAGGAGACGATCATCGTATTTTTAAAATTGTCCTGCGTGGTGTCGATAAAACGGCCTTTGAGCTCGTTCTTGTCGGAAAATGCAAGCGAGTGAACCAGGAAATCAATCTGCGGCCAGGTTTTTGCCAGTTGATCGAAAGCCTTGTCGACCTGATCTTCCTGCCCGGCATCGCACGGAATGAGCAGAGTTGAATTCACTTCTTTCGCCAGCGGCTCAAGGCGTTTGAGAATGGGATCGCCCAGATAGGTGAAGGCGAGGTCGGCGCCTGCATCATGCAAAGATTTGGCAATGCCCCACGCGATGGATGAGTCGTTGGCGACCCCCATAATCAGGCCGCGCTTGCCCTTCATTAAACCGGATACGGACATTGCGATCAGCTTTCGTAGGTCGAGATGGCCAGGGTGGCGTTGGTGCCGCCGAAGCCGAATGAGTTGGAGAGAATGGTCTGGTGCGTGACGTTGTCACGGCGCTTGAGGACGAGGTCCAAGCCTTCTGCGGCTGGATCAACGGTTTCAACATTGGCGGACGCGGTGATGAATTTGTTTTTCATCATGATGAGGGAATAAATCGCTTCCTGGACGCCGGTTGCGCCAAGGCTGTGGCCGGTCAGCGACTTGGTCGATGAAAAGGCCGGGACGGGCTGGTTGATCGCGCCGAAGACTTCTTTCATCGCGCCCAGTTCAGCAACGTCGCCGACCGGCGTCGAGGTGCCATGGGTGTTGATGTAGGTAACGGGGCTGCGCACGGTGGCGAGCGCCTGCTTCATGGAACGCACGGCGCCCTCGCCCGATGGGGCGACCATATCGTAGCCGTCTGATGTTGCGCCGTAGCCGGTGACTTCACCGTAAATTTTTGCGCCGCGGGCCAGAGCGTGACCCAGTTCCTCGAGGATGATGACACCAGCGCCGCCGGCGATGACGAAGCCATCGCGATTGGCGTCGTAAGCACGCGATGCTTTTTCCGGGGTCGCATTGTATTTGGAGGAAAGCGCGCCCATCGCATCGAACATGCAGGTCATGGTCCAATGCACTTCCTCGCCGCCGCCGGCGAACACGATGTCCTGCTTGCCCATCTGGATGAGTTCAACACCGTTGCCGATGCAGTGCGCGGACGTGCTGCAGGCTGATGAGATGGAGTAGTTCACGCCGCGAATTTCGAACGGTGTGGCCAGCGTGGCGGAATTGGTCGAGGACATGGTGCGCGGGACCATCAGCGGGCCCATTTTCTTGGGCCCCTTGCCTTCGCGGGTCGCATCATGCGCGGCAAGAAGATTAACCGTGGACGGACCGCCCGAACCCATGACGATGCCGGTCATGTCGTTGGAGATGTCGGTTTTTTCGAGTCCGGCGTCGGCAATCGCCTCAACCATCGCGACGTAGTTATAGGCTGCGCCATCACCCATGAAACGTTTGACGCGGCGATCGACCAGCGCATCGAGATCGATGATCGGTTTGCCGTGGACGTGCGAACGGAACTGGAGATCAGCGTATTCCTGCGCGAAGGAAATGCCGGATTTTCCTTCCATCAGAGAGTCGAGCACAGCTGCCTGCCCCACACCGATGCATGACACGATACCAAGGCCGGTGATGACGACGCGGCGTAATTGTTTTTGCACGTCCGGCGAAATGGCCGGCTTGAAATTCGGAAACTGGAACTGGTAATCGCGCAGGTCGCGCAGATTGGGAATGTTCATGGAAATTCTCCTTACGCCGCTTGGGCGGTGGCAGTGTTGTCGAACAGGCCGACGCGCAGGTCGGATGCTTCGTAGATGACGGTGCCGTCGGCGATGACTTTGCCATCACCGATACCGAGCACCAGTTTGCGGTTGATGAGGCGTTTGATATCGACGACGTATTCCACCAGTTTTGTTTCAGGTAAAACCTGGCCGGAGAACTTCAATTCGCCCAGACCCAGCGCGCGGCCCGAACCGGCGGCGCCCGTCCAGCCCAGATAGAAGCCCAGCAACTGCCAGACAGCGTCGAGGCCGAGGCAGCCCGGCATGACCGGATCGCCGATGAAGTGGCATTTGAAGAACCACAGATCGGGGTTCACATCGAGTTCGGCCTTGATGTAGCCTTTGCCGTGCGCGCCGCCTTCAAGCGAGACGTCGGTGATGCGGTCGAACATCAGCATGGGGGGCACAGGCAGTTTGGCGTTACCGGGGCCAAAAAGCTTGCCTTCGCCACAGGCGATCAGCTCGTCCTTCGTATAGGATTTTTGCGGTACGAAACCAGCGTCTTTCGGCGCGATCAGGGGCATCCAAACCTCGTAAAATTGACCTTAAGGTTTATAGGATGCCGGGCTTCCCCAAACAAGCGATAAAAACCTGTAATCCATCAAGTATTTAGGTCATTATTGCGCGTTGATCAGCCCAAGGGGAACACGATGAGATTCGCGTATTGGCGGGCATTGAGCATAGCGGCATTTCTGGTCTGTTGTTCCAGCCTTGCCGCGGCGCAGACGGCCGGTGAACAAGCGGCGGCCGTCAAAGAAACGCCCAGCCCCTATTCGGCCTGCGTCAACGAGGCGCTGGGGAAAAAGCTGCCGACATTGAGCAGGACGCCTGAGCAGTTACCGATCCAGCTTCAATTGCTGGCCCTGCCCCAGGATCCGATTTATGCGGCGTGCCAGGACAAGGACGGCAAATCCCGCGAAGCGTTCCGGTCGGTGTATTGCGGACACAGAGCGGATGTCCTCCAGGAACTGGATACAAAAAAATTACCGCAGAAAGACACCATCCTCAATTTTCTGGCGATTGCGGACCGGCACGAAATCCCTTTGAAGGAATCCTACGCCTGCCTGACGAAGGCATCGGGCAGCACGCTGGATACGCTCAACATCTTCATGGAAAGCTGCAAGACGCAAATATTGCAGGACACTGCGCGCATGGGCGCGTTCGGCAAGGGGCGATCGTTCGGGGCGGATATTCCGATGAAGGCTGTCGCGCTCAGGACCCGATATTTATATCACGTTCAAAAATGCGTAGCTGACGATACGCTTTTTGTTGGCAGCGCGGCTGCCGATAAAAAGACCTACCCCGCCTGCATCAGCGCGGCGATTGCGGGGCATATCGGCAGTATCAATACCGCGATTTCCGGCAAGCTTGCAGAGATCAAAGACCCGCAACACGTGATTTATAAATCCTGCGACGCGCTTCCCGAGCAATCGGACAATGCTTTCTACACGTTATTCTGCGCGGTTGAATCACGCGCAAAGCAGGCCGCTATGCCTGAGAAGCTGCGCTGGCTTGCGGATTCCCTGCGTTCGGAAAAAACAAGCGGGCTTAAATTCAATCCGCTTGCGAAACCATCAGCCTGTTTGATGACGCCGTCTTTTGCCGTCGCGGATGCCGATGTTTTAAAAACCTGCGAAGGTGACATTGCCGATGCGCGGGCTGCGTTGATCAGCGTGGCAGAAAAACAGGGCTTAAGCGCACGGGATGCGGAAGATCTGATGCAGGCGACCATTGCGCAGATGACGCATATCCGCCAATGCGCACGATCAGGCACGGGGGACAAACCCTAAGCCGCGCGAAAAACCCGCCTTGCGGCGGGTTTTGTCTACACCTTCTATTAAAAGGCTGAAATCAAACGGCGGTGCGGAAACCACCCATCATGGCGACCAGGGCCAGCGGGCGGGCGACGACGTGCTCGATATCCGGGCTTTCGCCGGCGGCGGCGACGGCGACCATGCGGCCGGCAGCTTTGGCCAGGGCGATGGCCTGGTTGGTACGGTCGAGCATGTGCAGTTCTTCAAGAACAGTCAGCGCCAGCGGTTCCATCGAGCGAATGAGTTCGGCGTTGATGGATTGCTGCATGTCGTTAGCGGGAATGCCGTGGAGAAGGCTCACCTCTTCCGGCACGCCGTGGCGAATGGCTTCTTCCATCATGACGCGCATGAGATCGTCGAGCGCTTTTTCCAGCGATGCGTGGTTGTGGATACCGGCGTCGCCCATCAGACGCGCCTGGTGCGAACCCGCAAGTGCGGAGAGACCGAGAATGCAGTCGGCGATGGTCCAGCGCTGGCCGGCGATTTTCACATCGATCGCGCGGTCGCAGATGCCGTGCGCGCCGAGTTCGTAACGCACGGCGGTGCGCAGGGATTCAGCCATCAGGGCGTCGCATGCCTCGTCGGCGCCGGCGAGATTGCGGATGCCGCGGCCGACTTCGGTGAGAGCATTGCGGGCGTTGAGCGACCATTCGAGGCCGTCGCCCAGATAAAGGCGGGAAAGGGTGCGGCCAAGTTCAATATCCTGTTCGCAGGCAGAGGCCGAGCGCAGAGCGGGCGCCACCCAGGCATCGGTGTCCATGGTGATGCCGATTTCGAGCAGGCAGTCTTCGGCAGCGCCTTCGGGGGTTTCGTAGTCGAGCAGGCATTCAGCCAGCGCACCGCCCCAGAGGTTGACCAGACGCAGCAGGTTGATGCTGGGGCCCTCCTGGCACAGGTCGCAGGCCTGTCCATAAAAAGACTGGGCGATATCGATATACGACGGCAGAGAGCGGGAAAGCATTATTGGGAGAGACCTTGAGGGAAGTTACTGATTCGGAAGGGCGATTCGATTCACTTAGTCGGTACTTAAGAATCAGAATTACTCCGATTCCTCGCGTTCGTAAACGCCCCATAACGAAGACTTCAACAGCCATCCGTCATAACCGCTTACGGATACTTCACACCAATTGTCTGCGCATTCGTTGAGTTTTGCAACTACGCCGGGCTCAATTTGCGCAACGGGCCGGGCGTCTTCTTCAGGCTTTTTGAAAATTGTGGATGGCGCTTCACCCATAATCAAAACATGGCGATTGCCCGATAGCAGCGACTGGTGGACCCAGCCTTCCTCGTTGTCGGCATCGCGGATTTTGCGCCAGGTGTCGAATTCCTGAATCACCTGAAGGGGATAGGACCGGCGTTGATAGACCCATTTGACGGGATACCTCATGCCCGGCCCTGCCCGCACGTAGACGGTATCGGACCGCAGGGAGACAAAACGCGGCACCGGCAGGCCGGTGACGATACCAACATCATCCGACAGGGGGATGGCCGCCTGGGCAAGGCCCTGCGCATGCGATCCCGGCGCCGTCAAAAACAGTGACAGCGTCAGGGCAAAAAGGATAATGAACAGGCGTCCGCACATGGCCGGATGATTTTTATACGAACTTACCCATAACGCAACCTCCCCCGACAGGCTTCATGACCAATAATTCCTATCTCCGTAACGCCATCATTCTTGGCCTGATTACCGCCATCGGCCCTTTCGCGGTCGATATGTACCTGCCTGCCCTGCCCGCGATCGGCACGGATCTGGGCACTGCGCCCGATACGGTGATGCTGTCACTCACGTCTTATTTCATCGCGTTTGGCCTATTCCAGATCATCTTCGGAACGGTGTCGGATATGTATGGCCGCAAAGCGCCTTTGTATGCCGGCATCGGTTTATTCGTGATTGCGGGCATTGGCTGCGCGCTTGCGACCAATATTGAAACGCTGGTCGCACTACGGTTCCTGCAGGGGATCGGCGGTGCGGCCGGGATCATCGTGCCCCGGGCGATTGTGCGTGATATGTATTCCGGCGTCGAAGAAGTGAAAATGTTTTCGATGCTGATGCTGGTATTCAGCGTGTCGCCGTTGCTGGCGCCGCTGGCCGGCAGTTTTATCGTGGAAGATCTGGGCTGGCCGGCCATTTTCTGGGCGCTGACCATTGCGGGCATGGCGGGCATTGTTTTGCTGATGACGCTGGTTGAAGAAACCCTGCCGAAAGAAAAGCGCATCAAGGCTGATTTTAGCGCCCTGAAAGCGGCGTATAAAACACTGTTCGCCGACAAGGCGTTTCTGGGCATGACGCTGGCGGGCGCGTTTTCCATCACGGCCTTCTTTATTTACCTGGGCAATTCGCCATTTGTGCTATCGGACCATTACGGTTTGAGCGAGCGGCAATACAGCCTGGCGTTTTCGGCCAATGCGCTGGCGTTTTTTGCGGCGGCACAATGCAATGAATATCTGGGAAAACGTTTTGGCATGCATGCGGTGATGATCCCGGCGGCGATCGGTTTTGCCAGCATCATGACGCTGCTGGGCGTTTTATTTTTCCTTGGCTTTGACAGTTTCTGGCTGATGGCCGGGCTGCTGTTCCTGGGCTTTTCGTTTGTCGGCATTCTGATGCCCACCATCATGGTGCTGGCGCTGGAAGATCACGGCGCGATTGCGGGCACGGCCGCATCGCTGATGAACACGGTGCAATTGATGATCGGCGCCGCCGCCATCGGTATATCGGGTGCGCTGATGGACGGCACGCCGCAGCCCATGATTTACGGCATAACTGGCGCGGCGCTAGCCACTTTGGTATGCACGGTGGTCACGTTTAAAAAGAAACAGGCTTAATGGAAATTTCTGTCGCCCCGATGATGGACTGGACAGACCGGCATTGCCGGTACTTTCACCGCCTGCTGTCGCCATCGGCCGTGCTGTACACCGAAATGGTCACGGCGCAGGCGATTTTACGGGGCGACCGCCAGCGGCTGCTTGGCTTCAACGCACCCGAACATCCCGTCATTCTGCAACTAGGCGGGTCGGAACCGGATGACCTGGCGGAAGCGGCGGCGATTGGATCCGATTTCGGGTATGACGGGATCAACCTGAATTGCGGGTGCCCGTCGGAACGGGTGCAGAAAGGCGCCTTTGGCGCGTGCCTGATGGCGGAACCCGAGTTGGTTGCGGCCTGCGTGGCGGCGATGAAAAAATGCACATCTCTGCCGGTCACGGTCAAATGCCGCATCGGCATTGACGATCATGACGCGCGCCAGATGCTGTTCCAGTTTGTGCAGACGGTCGCGCAGGCGGGTTGCGACACCTTTGTCGTCCATGCGCGCAAAGCATGGCTGAAGGGTTTGTCGCCAAAGGAAAACCGTGAAGTGCCGCCGCTGGATTACGATCTGGTGCGGGATCTGAAACAGGCGTCAGGACTGCGGATCATTCTGAATGGCGGCATTACGACCGCAGAAGACGCTGTGGGGCATTTACGCGCCTTTGACGGTGCGATGCTCGGGCGCAGCGCCTATCACTCACCGGCCATCCTGCAGGCCCTGCACCGCATTCTGCACAAGGGCGAACCAAAACCGCTGGACCAGATTGTGGAAGCGATGATCCAGTATGCCGACCAGCAGCGCGCCGACCATGGCACGCCGCTGCATGCCATCACGCGGCACATGGTCCACCTGCCCGGCGGCAAACGTGGCGCACGGCGGTGGCGGCAGTTGCTGACCGTCGACGCGCTTGCCGCCGTCCATGCCCGGGATGTCTTGATTCCGGCGCTGGCGGCCGTATCTCAAGGGCAGGAATTGGTAAGCTAAACCGGCCGTTTTTTGTGGTATTATCGGCCCTAGTGATTCTTGGAAAACCAGGGCCTTTTATGAACTGGCAAAAGCTAGAACGTTCCGAAACAGCGAAGATTATCCAGCGGGTGTCTGAAACGCCTGATGGCGCGTTGTTCTCGATTACGACGTCTGAAGGCACGGCTGCCCAGCTTCCGTTCTATCGCGGGTTCATGATGGTGCGCCTGACCAATTACGCGACGCTGCCCTCCTTCACGCTGGATTTTCTTTCGGACGGAACGATGTTCTACCTGCTGGACGGGTCGCCGGACCCGCTGCAGAAAGTCGCGGCTCGGGGCGGTTTGATTTTGACCCAGCAAAACGTGGCTGATTACGTGGATTTCTTTTTCAAACATGTGACGGCTGAAGAAGGCGATATTTACCTGATCCGCGATCCGGACGACATGCCGTTCATGGATTCCCTTTCGATGGACCAGCAATTGCAGATCAAACGGCACCATTCCGATATTTCCGTCGCCTATAACCGCGATGACGACAGCTTCCTGGTGTCGGCCGATATGTATTTCGCCGGGGTGCTGCTGAAGGCCACTTTGAGCGTGCAGCCGGACGGGCATATTGAAGTTTCCAACCACGCCATGCTCATGGCTCAAAACGATGGCGCGCCTGCGGCCAACGGGTATTAAAACGATGGACATCCTCTCCAAGCTCAACAAGGCCCTGAAAGGGTCTCCCGATAGCGGTTCCGGCACCGGATCCCGACTTATCCACGAAAATGAATCGGAAATAATAGAGGCCGCCAAAGGCCTTTTGGCAAAATCACAAGTTGGGGCCGACTTACTGCAGTTTGCCCAAAGTTCGGGCATTAAAATGCATGTTCTGAAAAATAAGCAGGATTTTGGGGTTTTCCCAACAGAATCAACGGTTTATATCTCATGCCCTGCCGGCATGCGTATGCCGCCTGCGCGGGCTGCCATTCACCTGGCCGGGGCGCTGCGCGAGGCGCAGCAGGACCAGTTGCCGGAGTTCAAGAGGCCAGATTATCGTTTAGGAAGAGCAGCTTACAAGGCACAGGGGCTGGCCCGTAAAAGCGATGAGCTGGACGTCCAAGTGCGCCTTGTTTACGACCTGGCAGAGGTTAATGGATTATTGGAAATAGTTGACGAATTTGCGGCCATGGGATACCTTGAAGTCTATGAGGCATATAAGGCTGAACTAAATGGCTAGGCCTCGCGTTAGTGGGTGTGAACAGTATTAGTAGGGAACGCTGCCAAGAACAGCGGATACAGAATGTACGCAATGAAACGCAATCAACATGTCGCTGCCCGTCACGGTCAGGCTCTCGACAGATCCTTTGACTTCTTCGCTTCGAATGCACCGAAAGCCGGTTTCGCACCGAAGCCTGCGGCTGCAAACGGTCCGCGCTAAGACAACATAAGTTTTTCAATGACAGCGGCCCTTTGGGGCCGCTTTGTTTAGAAATCCAAAAAACAACCGGTGCTATGATGTGCAATAACCTTCCTGAAATTTCCAAAGATATGCGCGATGCTGTTAATGCCGTTTACGGCAAACAGGAAAGAACGCGGGCTGAAGTCCGTGCATTGGCAAAAACACTGGGCGAACAAGCCCCGGAAACTGGCCCTAAATTGAAAGCCAGCACGCGGGCATTGTTGAGCGGCACATCGCCCTCCTGACTTTTATCAATGTCCGAGATTTGAAAAAAAACGGCCCTTCGCGGGCCGTTTTGTTTTTAATGCGATGGGGGAAGCTGAACGCTTTCGCCGCAGCCGCAGCGGGAAAGTTCGTTCGGGTTTTTGAAATCGAGGCGCGTGTTGAACTGATCTTTGGTCAACACCAGTTCCGAGCCGATCAGGGCGAGCAGCATTGTTTTGGGGAAGTAGATTTTCACACCGTTGCTTTCCGTGACATCGAGGTCGGGGGTGACATCGGATGATGCCAATGGTCTGAATTCGTATTCGCCGCCGGCGCAGCCCTTTTTATTGACGTTCACGCGCACGCCGGCGAAGCCTTCCAGCTTGGGAGCCAGGAAGGCGGCGGCATCGGGCGTGACGGTCAATAACGGCTTCATAGATCCATTAAAACATATTCAGTTGCAGTTTGGCAGTTTCGGCCATGAATGACTTATCCCATGGCGGGTCAAAACCAATATCCACCTTCACCTCGCCCACGCCGGGAATGGGCATGATCGCGCCCTGCACCATGCCGGGCATTTCCTGCGCGACGGGGCAATTGGGCGATGTGAGCGTCATTTCGCAGTACACGTCGAAGACGCCGTCGGCTTCGGTGACATCGATTTTATAAAAGAGACCCAGTTCGTAGATGTTGACCGGGATTTCGGGGTCGTAGACTTCGCACAAGGCCGCGCGGATCTGGTGCCAGAGCGGATGATCCGGCTTTTCGGTTGCGGGCGGTTCGGAAAGCGGGTCGTATTCGGCGCCCAGCGCCTCTTTGACCATTTCCTTGCTGGCGATCGGTTCTTTCATGCTCATGACAGTAACTTCGCGGCTTTATCCAAAGCCGCCTCCAAAGCATTGATATCGTCCGGCGTGGAGTACAAGGCAAGCGAGGCGCGGACGGTGCCCTCGACGCCAAAGCGTTTCATCAGGGGCATGCAGCAATGATGGCCTGTGCGCACGGCCACGCCGCATTTATCCAAAATCATGCCGATATCGGCGGAGGCGCTGCCGACCATATTGAACGACACGACGCCGATACGGTTTTTGGAGGCGCCCAGGATGCTGAGGTCTTTGCGGGCGCTGAGGCGTTTGAACAGTGTGTCGGAGAGCGCCTTTTCATGCGTGGCAATCGCATCCCATCCGAGGAAGTCGATGTAATCGACCGCTGCGCCCAGACCGATGACTTCGGCAATAGCCGGGGTGCCGGCTTCGAATTTGGCAGGGGCCTGCTTATAGGTGCTGCCATCCAGCGTGACGGTTTCGATCATGTCGCCGCCGCCCTGATAAGGCGGCATCTCGGCCAGCACCCCAGCCCTGCCCCACAGCACGCCAATGCCGGTGGGGCCGTAGAGCTTGTGCCCGGTGAAGACGAACCAATCGCTGCCGAGATCGCGCACATCAATTTTCATGTGCGGGGCGGATTGCGAGCCATCGATCAGGATTTTGATGTCTTTATTGAAGCTGCGCACGCGGCCGACGATATCCTTGGCCGGGTTGATGGTGCCAAGCGCGTTGGAGACATGCGTGAACGAGACCAGTTTTGTTTTGGCGGTCAGCAAATCGCCGAGCCTGGCCAGGTCAAGTTCGCCGGTGTCGGTGACGGGGATGTATTTGATGACCACGCCCAATTCATCGCGCAGCATGTGCCAGGGCACAAGATTGGCGTGATGTTCCATCTCGGTGAGGATGATTTCATCACCCGCGGCAAGATTGGCGCGGCCCCAACTGGCGGCGACGAGATTGATGCCCTCAGTCGTGTTGCGCGTAAAAACGGTTTCATCGGTATCGCCGCCGATAAAACGGGCGATGCGGCGGCGGGCGGCTTCGAAGGCAGCCGTTGTTTCAGCGGAGAATTCATAAAGGCCGCGGTGGATGTTGGCGTAGCCGCCTTCCATGACCTTGTTCAGGGCATCGATGACGCTGCGCGGTTTTTGTGCGGAGGCAGCGGAATCGAGAAACACGACCGGCTGGCCGGACATGGTGCCGCCCAGCGCCGGGAAATCGGCGCGCCAGTAGCCAGGCGGTTTGATATTAACCAAGGTCATTGAGCCAGTTTTCCGCGCGCAGCATCAGCGCATCTTTAATTTTATCGTCGAGGTGATCAAAAATATCGCCGATGAAGGCGGTGAGCATCATGCGTTTGGCCTCGGCCTCCGGGATGCCGCGCGAGCGCAGGTAGAAAAGCGGGGTTTCATCCATGCAGCCGGTGGTGGTGCCATGCGAGCATTTCACGTCATCGGCGTAAATTTCCAGTTCCGGCTTGATATTCATGTTGGCGCGGTCGGAGAGCATCAAAGTGTTGCATAGCTGGTAGCCATCGGTGCGCTGGGCGATCTGGTGAACATGGATCTTGCCCTGGAACACGCCCACGGCGTTGCCCGCCAGCACGTTGCGGATGGTCTGGTTGGACGAGCAATCAGGCGCGGCGTGCTCGATCAGCACGGTTGTATCCATATGCTGGCGATGGTTGGCGAGCTGGACGCCCTTGATGGCGGCGTGGCTGCCGGATTCAAGCAATTCGACCCAGTATTCCTGGCGCGAAAGGCCGGCACCGACATTCATGAAGACGGCGTCGTACGTTGCATCTTTTGCGAGACGGACATGCGTGGTGTTGAGGAAGGTGCGGTCCAGCCCCTCTTCCTGCACGCGGATATGCGTGACTTTGGCGCCGGAGGCGATTTCGATTTCAAGCGCGGCATTGGTATGCACCACCGGCACGTCGACCGGCATGAACTGTTCGATGATGGTGACGTTCAGGTTTGCCGGGATGTCGATGACGCCGCGCGGGGATGAGAGTTGCGCGTGGTCGTGACCCTGGCCGAGATGAATGATTTCGACGATGCTGTCTTCGCTCAGGTTCAGATACGGGCCGTCGGCGGTGAAGGCGGTATTCAGCGCCCAGAGCATGCCGTCGTTGAATGTATCCATCGGGGCGGATGAGAGCGGAATTTCGTGCTCGCCGCGGGTCAGGCGCTTGTCGCCGAACACCAGATAGCCGTTGGCGAAAATGAGCTTGCGGCTGTTCTGGATCATCCACGGCAGGGCGACCGGGTTGGTGGCGAGCGCCGGTTTGCCTGCGGGTGTCGCGCCGGATTTTTCGAATGAGAGCAGATTCGTGTATTTCCAGCGTTCCAGTTTTGGTGTGGGAATGCCGCGCGCTTTTAATTGCGCCAGCGCCGCGTCCCGCCACGGCGCGCCATCGCTCGGGTTTTGCAGGAACCCATGCGCGCTTTCCGGTCTGTAACGGGTTGGCAGGGCGTTCACGTTATGCGGCCTCGATCACGTCGGCGTAGCCGGTGGTTTCAAGTTCTTTTGCCAGTTCCGGGCCGCCGGTTTTGATGATGCGGCCATTGGCCAGCACATGCACGACGTCAGGCACGATGTAATCGAGCAGGCGCTGGTAGTGTGTGATGACGAGGAAGGATCGGTCAGGGCCGCGCAACGCGTTGACGCCATCAGCGACGATTTTAAGCGCGTCGATATCGAGACCTGAGTCCGTTTCGTCGAGCACGGCGAATTTGGGTTCGAGCATCGCCATCTGGAGAATTTCCATGCGCTTTTTCTCGCCGCCGGAAAAACCGACATTGACGGGGCGCTTGAGCATATCGTCGGTCACGCCCAGTTCTGCCGCTTTCTTTTTCAGCATCTTCAGGAAGGTGAGCGCGTCCATCTCGGCTTCGCCGTTCTGCTTGCGGATGGCGTTCACGGCGGTTTTCAAAAACGTAGTGGTCTGCACGCCGGGAATTTCGATCGGGTACTGGAAGGCGAGGAACAGGCCGGCGGCGGCGCGTTCTTCGGGGGCGAGCGCCAGAATGTCTTTGCCGTTCAGTTCGGCGGTACCTTCAGTGATAGCGTAATCTTCCTTGCCTGCCAGAACGTAAGAGAGCGTCGATTTTCCCGAGCCGTTGGGACCCATGATGGCATGGACCTCGCCCCTGGGGATCGAGAGCGTGATGCCTTTGAGGATTTCTTTATCCTCAACCGTGGCGTGAAGGTTTTTGATTTCAAGCATGGGTAAGCCCTTGTGGTCTATTGAATTGCGGGTTGATGCGGCGATTAAGATGCTCGCGCACCTTGCTGAAAAGTCGGTCGCCGAATGTGTCGATGATTTCTTCCGCGCTCATCCATTCAGCGGCGCTGAATTTATGCGGCTCAGCGCGGTGCAAATTTCCCCAGATCGCTTTGGCGGCGTAGTAATAGCGGACTTCCTTGTGAGTGATGTGAATGCCCAGCTTTTTATAGGGAAGAACGAACAGGCCGGTTTCTTCTTTGACCTCGCGCACGATGGCTTCGATCAGGGACTCGTTTTTTTCAATTTTTCCACCGGGAAAGGTCCAGCGACGTCCCGATTTTTTATCGCGTTCCAGCACGGCATAGAGCCCGCGCCATTCGACCAGGGCGATGGCGACGTTCAACGCTGGTTCGGGTTCGCGTTTTTTCGGGTTGGGCGCCAGCATCAGCCTACACTCCCCTCGAGCGAGATACTGACAAGTTTCTGGGCTTCGACGGCGAACTCCATGGGGAGGTGCTGGAGGACTTCGCGGCAGAAGCCGTTGACGATCAGGGCTACCGCTTCTTCTTCGTTGAGGCCGCGTTGCTGGCAGTAGAAGAGCTGGTCTTCGTTGATCTTGCTGGTGGTCGCTTCGTGTTCGAGTGCGGCCGTTGCATTTTTGGATTCGATATAGGGCACGGTGTGGGCGCCGCACTGGTCGCCGATGAGCAGGCTGTCGCACTGGGTGAAGTTACGGGCATTGGCAGCTTTGGGCATGATTTTGACAGCGCCGCGGTAGGTTGAGTCGGATTTGCCGGCGGAAATGGTTTTGGCGATGATGCGCGAGCGCGTGTTTTTGCCCAAGTGAATCATCTTGGTGCCGGTGTCCGCCTGCTGGTGGCCGTTGGTGACGGCGACGGAGTAGAATTCGCCCTGACTGCCCTCACCTTTCAAAATGCAGGACGGGTATTTCCAGGTGATGGCGGAACCGGTTTCCACTTGCGTCCACGACACGCGGCTGTTCTTGCCTTCGCAGAGGGCGCGTTTGGTCACAAAGTTGTAGATGCCGCCTTTGCCGTTTTCGTCGCCGGGGTACCAGTTTTGCACGGTGGAATATTTGATTTCAGCGTCGTCATGGGCGATGAGTTCGACAACGGCGGCGTGCATCTGGTTTTCGTCGCGCATCGGTGCGGTGCAGCCTTCGAGGTAGCTGACATACGCGCCCTTGTCGCAGATGATGAGCGTGCGTTCGAACTGGCCGGTGTTTTTGGCGTTGATGCGGAAATAGGTGGATAATTCCATCGGGCAGCGCACGCCGGGCGGAATGTAGACGAACGAGCCGTCGGTGAAGACAGCGGAATTGAGACAGGCGTGTTTGTTATCGCCGGGCGGGACGACGGAACCGAGATATTTTTGAACGAGTTCCGGGCAGCGGCGCACGGCTTCGGAGATCGGGCAGAAGATGATGCCCTTTTCTTCCAGCTTGCCTTTGAAGGTTGTAGCCACAGAAACGGAATCGAATACAGCATCGACGGCGACGCCGGCGAGAATGGCGCGTTCTTTGAGCGGAATGCCGAGTTTCTCGTAGGTCTCAAGTAATTTTGGATCGACTTCGTCGAGGGATTTGGGCGCGACCCGGTTTTTCGGCGCGGCGTAATAATGCGCGGCCTGATAATCGATGGGTTCAATTTTGAGTTTGGCCCAATCGGGTTCGGGCATGGTGAGCCACAGGCGGTAAGCCTTGAGGCGCCAGTCGAGCAGCCATTGCGGCTCGTCTTTCTTTTTGGAAATCAGGCGGACGATATCTTCGTTGAGGCCTATTGGGGCCAGTTCCATATCGATATCGGTCGTGAAGCCGGCAGTGTAGGTGCCGGAGAGCATCTGAACCTGTTTGATGGTGTCTGCTGTGGCGGCCATTTTACGCTGCTACCTTGTTGCGGTTCATCATGTCGGCAAGCGTGATGCCTTCGAATGCTTTTTTGACGGCGTTGTTCACAAGGTCCCAGCGGCCGTTCAACTTGCAGGCGCCCTCCAGCGCGCAGGGTTCGTGGTCGCCGTCGACGCAGGCGGTCAAGCTGACGCGCCCTTCGATCACGGTGACGATGTCGAAAATGGTGATGTCCTTCGCCGGGCGCGCGATGATGTAGCCGCCGTTCACGCCGCGCGACGATGTCACCAGATTACTAGCGGCCATCTGCTTGAGCACTTTGGCGACAGTCGGTTCCGGCAGATTAACAGATGACGCGATCTGGGTTGCGGACAAGGACGTGTCCTGCCGTGCCAGCGTTTCCAGCACAACCACTGCGTAATCGCTCATGCGAGACAGTTTGATCATGACGGATACCGTATAGATTTAGTGCTATATGTTCAAGTCTTTGATATTACTTGCGAATGGCTTGCAATTGGTTCTGGGGGCCTCGCCGGCCCGCTCACTCCGTTCGCCCCCGCCCGCGCTATCGCGCGGGGCCGCAGTCGCGGCCCTTTACTCAAGTCTTCAAAGACTTGAGTAGCCCCTGTGCAAAGTCCGAGAGGGTATCGTCGCGGGCGCCCATGACCACGAGGCGGTCGCCCGGGCGGGTCGCCAGGAGAGCTGCCAGACCGCAAGCCTCCCGGCTTTCACACCATTTAGCCCTTGGGCCTATGGCTTCAACCACCTGCTGGGTGCCGATGGTTTTATCAGCCGTGCCGCCCAGATAGAGCGGATCCGGCATGAAAATCAGGTCGTTATCGTCGGTATGGGTTTTGAAGGTCGCGGCCAGCTCTTTCCACATCAGCTTCAAAGGGCCGTAGCCGTGCATCTGGAAGATGATGATCAGGCGGCCTTCATGGGCCTTGAGGGTAGAGAGCGTGGCGGCGATTTTGTCCGGGTTGTGGGCAAAGTCGTCATAAACCGTGATGCCGTTTTCTTCGCCGATCCATTCCATGCGGCGCTTGATGCCTTCGAACGCCCCCAGAATTTCACAGGCCTGCTGCACCGGGACGCCGTAGGCATTGCAAGCGGCAATGGCGGCGAGCGCGTTAGAGAGATTGTGATCGCCCATCAGATCCATGCCGATGGCGGCATCGTTGACGATTGCGGCGACGCCTTCGGGCATCTGAAAGATGTCGGTTGCGGCGTAATCGGCGGCTGTTTTGGTGCTGTAGGTTTTTGTGTGCGCGTTTTTAAGCGCGACGCTTTCAGCATTATCGGCGTTGATGACCGGCACACGGGCCTTGTTCACGAAATCGCCGAAAAGGACGCGCAGTTCGTCCATGCCTTTATGGTCGACCGAAACATTGGTCAGTACCGCGACGTCTGGGTTGAAGAGCGCGATGGTGCCGTCGCTTTCGTCGCTTTCGGTGACGAAAATATCGCCCCTGCCCGTCAGCGCGGTGGCGCCGTAGTTTTTCAAGACGCCGCCGCACATGACGACGGGATCGAGGCCGGATTCTTTCAGAATGAAAGCAATCATGCCGGTGGTGGTGGTTTTGCCGGAGGTGCCGCCAACGGCGATGCGTTTTTTGAAGCCGTTGAAAATTTCGGCGAGAAGTTCGGCGCGTTTGACGACAGGAATGCCTGCGCCGCGGGCGGCCTGCACGTCGGGTACGGTTTCTTCGACGGCAGTGGAAACGACCAGCGCGTCGGGACGATCCGCTTCCGGCATCATGCATACGGGAGATGCATTGGGGATGCCGCCGAGGCCGGAACCATCCTGCGGATAGAGGGTGATGCCCTGTTTTTCGAGATTTTCAAATTTTTCCGGCGATCGGCCCTGATCGCGGCCACGGTCTGAACCGGACACGCGATGGCCCTGACTTTTTAAAATCAGCGCCAGGGGCAACATGCCCGAGCCGCCGATACCGGAGAGGAAGTAATGTCTGCTCATCAACTTTGCGTGTAGGTGGACTGATTTTCCTTACGCACAGAGTATAGCGTGACGTTGCACGCCGTATAGGCCAGACCAGCCAAAAACATGATGATATTGGCCTGCTGCCAGGCTGCGACGTAAGTCAGGGCCGTACCGCACAGATAGAGCAAGGCGGTTATGCGCATGGTGTGCACGCCCAGAACGGTTTTGTCTTCGGGGTAGAGCCAGCCCATCAGCGAGCCGGCGGTGACAAAGACGCCGGTCAGCACCATTGGCGGGCTGTCCCAGTAAAAGCCGGCGGCGGTGTAGAGCGTGCCTGAGCCCACGAACATCGTGAAGGCTGCGTCGAGCGGATAGCGCCATGGCAGAAGGCCCCGCAGAAATATGGGCGTGTGAAACTTTTGGGTGGCGGCTGCCTGCCTGATGCGGCCGCCTTTGCCCCAGATCATGAGGGCGCCGTGGCCGATGACGGCAATTGTCCCGCCGATCATCAATAATTTGTCGCCGACGTTGGATATGCGTTCAGGGTGAAAAACACCGACTGCGCCTGCCATGCCCATCAGCACATCGCCCAAGACGGCGCTGAGTGAGGCGAATTTAAGACGGTTGGCCTGAATCCAGTGAATCATGGGCTCAGTATACGAAGGTTTAGCGGCGAAGATAAGCCCAGGCCGCGTCGGCCACTTTGTAGTAGATGATGCCGCCGTCGCCCTCGTACTGAACAACGATCTGCTTGGCAATCAGGGAATCCAGGCTGGCCTGGTCGGAGAGGATGCCGACTGTCTGCTGGCCTTTCTGAACGGAATCCGCCAGCAGCGCCTGTTCGCCCGGGGAGAGCGTGGCCAGGTTTTGCAGCATCAGGCGATCCACCTGCGCGGGGCGCTTGCCGAACAGGCGGCCGAGCACACTCATGGCCACGCCCGCGCTGACCAGGAAGAGGAAAATAAAAATGCCTACGATGAAGGCGATCAATCCAAAAATCAGTCTCATTTCACAGCCGTAAAGCGGATATCGGAGTGTTTATCCAACGTATCATTCAAATGCCAGGCGTTGCGCGCCAGGAAAACCGGGTCGCCGTCGTGGTCGTCGGCCAGGGCCGACTGGTTTTTATCGAGAAACTCTTTGAGCTTCTTCGCATCATCGGCGGCAACCCACCGTGCTGTATATAGGGGCGCTTCTTCGAATTTCACCGGGATGTTGTATTCGGTGCGGATACGGTCGGCCAGAATTTCAAACTGCAGGGCGCCGACGACGCCGACAATCCAGCCGGAATCCATCTTGGGTTTGAAAACGCGCGCCACGCCCTCCTCCGCCAGCTGGATCAGGGCGGATTCGAGGTGCTTGGCTTTCATGGGATCGTCAGAGCGGACACGCTGCAGCAGTTCGGGCGCGAAAGACGGGATGCCGGTGAAGACCAGATCCTCGCCTTCGGTGAGCGCGTCACCGATGCGAAGGCCCCCGTGGTTGGGCAGGCCGATGATGTCGCCCGGGTAGGCCACTTCGGCGGTTTCGCGTTCGTTGGCGAAGAACATCAGCGGCGTGTGCATGGTCAGCATTTTGGCCGAGCGCACGTGTTTGAGTTTCATGCCTTTTTTGAAGGTGCCGGAAGCCAGCCGCGCAAACGCGATGCGGTCGCGGTGTTTGGGGTCCATATTGGCCTGGATTTTAAAGACGAAGGCGGCGACCTTGTTTTCGGTCGGCTCGACCTTGCGGTCTTTCGTGGGCTGCGCGCGCGGAGTGGGCGCCAGATCTTTCACGCCGTTGAGCAATTCGCGCACGCCGAAATTGTTGACGGCAGAGCCGAAGAACACCGGCGTCATGTGGCCTTCGAGATAGCTTTGGCGGTCAAACGGCTTGCAGGCGCCGCGGACCATTTCGACCTGTTCGCGCATGGTGGTGGCCAGATGCTCGGGCACCAGCGTATCGATTTTGGGATCGGAGAGGCCTTTCATGACCTCGCCCTCGTCCTTGCCGCCGCGCTCGAATAATTGCAGGCGGTCGTGAATGAGATCGTATGTGCCTTTGAAATCGCGGCCGCCGCCGATGGGCCAAGTCGCGGGCGATACGTCCATGGCCAGCTTCTTTTCGATTTCATCGATCAGATCGAAAGGATCGAGCGTGTCGCGGTCCATCTTGTTGATGAAGGTGATGATCGGGATGTCGCGCAGGCGGCAGACTTCGAACAATTTGAGCGTCTGGCTTTCAATACCCTTGGCGGCGTCGAGGACCATGATGGCGCTGTCGACGGCGGTAAGCGTGCGGTAGGTATCTTCCGAAAAGTCTTCGTGGCCCGGCGTGTCGAGCAGGTTGAAGATGTTGCCCTGGTATTCGAAGGTCATGACCGAGGAGACGACAGAAATGCCGCGTTCCTGTTCGACCTTCATCCAGTCGGACTTGGCGCGGCGGGCGTCGCCCTTGGCCTTGACCTGACCGGCGAGTTGGATGGCGCCCCCGAAAAGCAGCAGCTTTTCGGTCAGCGTGGTTTTACCGGCATCGGGGTGGGCGATGATGGCAAAAGTCCGGCGGCGCTGGATCTGTTCGGTCTGGTTCATTTCGGGGCTGTTTTTACAGGTTTTGCCCCAAAAAGGAAATCAGTTATAAAGGGGCATGGATTACGCAGCCCTTTCAGCCCAGTACCCCACCCCTTTTTACGCCTATAATGCGGCGATTATCCGCGAACGCGTCGCCGAGCTGGCGGCTGCCTTCAAAGGCCAGAATGTATCCCTGCATTATGCAGTGAAGGCCAATGACAACCCGGCGGTGATCAATATCGCGGCCAAGGCCGGGATCGGCGCTTGCCTGGTATCGGCCGGGGAAATGAGACGCGCCATGGCCGGGGGTATGAAACCCGCCGACATGCTGATGAACGGGGCCAGCAAATCGGATGACGATATTCTCTTTGCGCTCGAAAACGGCATCGGGCAGATGAATATTGAATCTTTGCCCGAACTGAGCGTGATTGCGGATATCGCCAAATCTCTGGGCAAAGTGGCGACAATTTGCCTGCGCATCAACCCGGAAGTGAGCGCCAGTACGCATACCAATATCGCGACCGGCCGCCGGTCGGACAAGTTCGGGATTCTGGTAGAGGATCTGCCGGAAGCGAAAAAAATCATCGCATCGCGGCCCGAACTGAAATGGGTTGGCCTGTCGTGCCATATCGGCAGCCAGATTCACGATGTGGAAGAGCTGCGCCAGGGATACAAGGTGATGGCGGATCTGTTCCGCCAGCAGGAGGGCCTGACGCTGCTCGACCTGGGCGGGGGATTTGGCGTTTCTTACAAGGGCGATGCGTATTCCAAGCCAAAGGATTTCGCGCCTGTTGTCGCTGAGATCACCAAGGATTTGCAGGACAAAGGCGTACGCATCCAGCTGGAACCGGGCCGTTATGTCGCGGCTGAGGCTGGTACGCTGGTTACCAAGGTGCAATTCGTCAAAGACAGCGGCGGCTATAAATTCGTGATGGTGGACAGCGCGATGAACGACCTGATCCGCCCTGCCCTTTACCAGGCGTATCACCCGATCAAGCTGGCGCGCGCATCGGGCGCGGAACTTTTGCCATGCGTGATTGCAGGGCCGGTTTGCGAGAGTTCGGATATTTTCGCGCGGGACCGGTTGCTGCCCGCCGATATCAAACGCGGCGATATTCTGGAGATCGGTTTTGCCGGCGCTTACGGCGCTGCGATGAGCAGCCAGTACAATGCGCGGCCGCGCCTGGCGGAAGTTTTAGTCGACGGGAATGAGCACAGGCTGATCCGCAAGGCGTTTACGGCTGAAGACCTGGATAAAGCAACGCTGCTTTAGTTTTGCGGTTTGCGTTCGGGTAATTTGCGGCCGAAAAGTTCGAGCGTGTGGTCGACCAGTTCGTAGCCGAGTTCGCGGGCGATTTCTTCTTTCAGCAATTCCAGTTTTTCGTTCTGGAATTCTATGACGGCGCCGGTTTCGAGATCGATCAAATGGTGGTGGTGTTCGGCGTTGACTTCGAAGCGGGCAAAATTCTGTTTGAATTCGCGCCTGTTCACCAGTTCGAGTTCGTCGAGCAGATTGAGCGTGCGGTAAACGGTTGCCATGCTGATGGATGAATCGAGCGACTTGGCGCGGTCGAACACCGATTCAACCGACGGATGGTCGGTCGCTTCGGTCAGAACCTGCAAAATGGTGCGGCGCTGCCCGGTCATTTTGACACCGGCAGCTGCACATTTGGCTTCCAATTCCTTAAAACTGTCCCGTTCGAGATGCATAGACATAAGGTAGCGGGCTGCAGCGTTTTACGCAACAACCGGCAGGCGGCAGGTTACGGTGGTGCCTTTTTCCGGCTGCGAGGCGATGCTTAATGACCCGCCGTGCAATTCCATCATCGCGCGGGCGAGCGGCAGGCCTAGGCCCGTGCCCTGCCCTTTATTAATGCGCGGGTCGCTGACCTGACCGAAGGGTTGCAAGACTTCCTGAATTTTATCGGCAGGGATGCCGATGCCGCTGTCTTCCACCATCAAAAGGACCGAGTCGTCGCCGTCTTTTTTGGCGCTGATGACAACGCGGCCGCCTTTGGGCGAAAATTTCACGGCGTTGGAAATGAGGTTCAGCAAAACCTGGCGGATCATGCGGGCATCAACGCTGACGGCACGGACATCGTCGCTGATGCGGGTTTCAAGACTGACACTGGATTCCTGCGCCTTGGCCCTCAGCAGGCGGGCCGCTTCCTCGAGCAAGCCTGCCATATCAGCGGGTTCGATATCGAGCTTCATGTGGCCGGCTTCGATCTTCGACATGTCGAGCACGTCATTGATGATGGAGAGCAGATGGCGCGCGGAAAAGCGGATGTCATTCAGGTATTCGAGGTAATGCGGATTTTCGACCGGGCCCAGCGTGCCGGTGACCATCAGGTCGGAGAAGCCTATAATCGCGTTCAGCGGGGTGCGCAGCTCGTGCGACATGTTGGCGAGGAAGGCTGATTTGGCGTGGCTGGCCGCATCGGCCACTTCTTTGGCTTTGCGCAGATCCTGTTCGACCTTTTTGAGGTTCGTGATATCGACCACGGTGGAAATGCGGAATTTGCGCGTGCCGGAAAGCTCAATCACCCCGCTGGAGGCGATTACATTATGGGTATCGCCTTTTTTCGAGATGATTTTGATTTCGCGGGATTTTTCAATCGGCGCATCGGTCATGAATTCATCATGGCGTTTGCGGGCGAATGCGTGATCGTCTTCCGGCAGCAACTTGATGAATTCGTAGCCGATCAAGTCGATCGGATCCCAGCCGTAGTTAAAGCAGAATGTTGTATTCACCCGGACGATGCGGCCGTGGTGGTCAGTCACAACGATGCCGACATCGCTGGCGTCGAAGATGCTGGTGAAGATGGATATGGCGTCATCGCGCTCGCGGCGCAGCAGGTCTTCGCTTGATGCGGTCAGGCGCGCGCCCATGTCGATGGCGACAACTTTGCCATCGTCGTCTTTGAGGGGATTGAGATAGAAAGCGCGCATCCGCACGCCGTCCGGCAGCATGGGGATGACCTGGATCTGTATAGGCAGGCCGCTGCTGAAGCAGACATCGAAAGACTGAATGATATGATGCTTGTTGGCGGCGTCGAGCAGCGGATCGAGCAGCTGTCCATCGAGGCCGCCGTGGGGCTGCATGAAATAGTCGCAGGCCAGCGTATTCGCGAATTCGACGCGGAACATCCCGTCATCATTGCGGATGATGATCAGACGTGGTTCAGGCCAGCTTTCAAACAGCCGCTGATAGATGCTTTTCGGCATCCGGATATTATAGTGGATTTTTAAAGGGTTATCAAAGAGTGCCGAAAAGGCGGTCGCCCGCGTCTCCCAAGCCGGGGACGATGAACGCGTGCTCGTTCAAGTGGCTGTCCAGGGCGCCGGTATAAATGGCCAGATCCGGGTAGACGCTGTGCACGTAAGCGACGCCTTCGGGCGCAGAAATCAAGGTCACGGCGCGAATGTCGGCCATCTTCGCACCGCCTTCGAGCAGGATTTCAACCGCCTTGGCCGTGGAGTGCCCGGTCGCCAGCATCGGGTCGACCAGGAAGATGGTGCGGTTCAGGTCTTTGGGCAGCTTGGTCATGTACTGGACCGGGCGCTTGGTTTCTTCATCGCGGTAGAGACCGATATGACCCATGTGGTAATCGGGGAAGAGCGCCTGGAAACCGGAGACAAGGCCGAGACCGGCGCGCAGGATCGGCACGACCAGAACGGAATTGTCATGCGCCAGCACCTGCCCGGTTGTGGGCGCGCAGGGCGTTACGATTTGCTTGTCCCTGGTGGCAAGATCGGCCGACGCCTCGTAGGCCAGCGCCTGCGAAATTTCGTGAACGCATTGGCGGAAAACATGCACGGGCGCATCTTTGTCGCGCAGTTTGCTCAGGCGGTCGGCAACCACAGGGTGACTGGAAACATGCAGATTTTTTCTGGTCATGAGGATTACCCTATCCATTCCTTTTCGACCTGGTCAAGCTTGTCCGTCTTGATGCCGTCACGAATTTCGCCGAACAACTGCATCATGACCGAGACGTTGTGCATCGATAGAACATGTTCGGCCAGCGGTTCCTGCGCCTGGATCAGATGATGCAGCGTGCCGCGGGTGTATTGCCGGCTGATGTGGAAGGTGCTGACGGGGTCGAGCGGGGTCGGGTCGCCGCGGTATTTCGAATTGCGCAGGTTGATGCGCATGCGGGGCTGGCCTTTGAGCAACATCGTGCCGTGGCCGGCAAGCCGCGTGGGTTCGACGCAATCGAAGGTATCGATGCCGGCTTTGACGCCGGCGAAAATATCCTCCACATGGCCGATGCCGAGCATGTGCACGGGGCGGTCGCGGCGGACAAATTCCATGGTCGGGCGCACGATATCGTGCAACTCGCCCTGGGTTTTGCCGAAATAGCCGCCGATGGCCATGCCGAAAAAATCCTGTTCGTTGATGCGTTTGGCGCTTTCTTCACGCAGGTCCATGAAGTTGCCGCCCTGGACGATGCCGTAGAGCGCCTGTTTGCCATCCCCTGTTTCGGCGAAGCGTTTGATGCAACGATCGCCCCAGCGCAGGGACATGCGCATGGAATCGGCGTGATAGTTTTTGCCGTGCGCACCCGACGTGCATTCATCGAGCTGAAAAATCAGATCTGCGCCGAGCGCGCGCTGCACATCCATGGATTTTTCGGGCGTGAGGTGAATTTTACTGCCGTCTTTGTAGGAATAAAACCAGGCCCCCTCTTCATTGATTTTGATGAGGGATTTTTTAGCGGCTTTCTTGCCGCGCATTTTGATTTCGTCGCTTTCACCTTCATAGCCCATGATGAAAATCTGGAAGCCGCCGCTATCGGTCATGATCGGGCCGTCCCAGACCATCATGTTGTGCAGGCCGCCGAGTTTTTCGACAATCTCCGGGCCCGGGCGGACCAGCATGTGATAGGTGTTGGCCAGAACGATCTGGGCGCCAGCGGCCTTGGCTTCTTCGCCGGTCATGCAGCGAAGACCGGCATGCGTGCCACAGAAAATGAAGTTCGGCGTTTCAATTGCGCCGTGCGGCGTTTCCAAACGACCAAGACGCGCACGGTGGCCGGGCGCGTCTTTTAAAATGTCGAATTTAAAATTGGGATAGAGCGCAGACACTATTACTTAGCGGCTTTAGCAACTTCCTTAACCTGCTCACGCACTTTACGCAGCTTGGCGTCCATTTTGGACGGGGTCTGTTTGAGCAACCATGCGTCCAGACCGCCCGTGTGCTCGATCGTGCGCATGCCAGCCGAGGTGATTTTCAGCGAAACGAAGCGCTTGAGGCTTTCCGAGTAAACGCGCATATCGCGGATATTCGGATTGAAAAGACGTTTGGTTTTGTTGTTCGCGTGGGAAACCTTGTTTCCGACCTGGCGAATTTTACCGGTAATCTGGCACTGGCGCGTCATAGCGGCCTTCCTTCTTATTAATTAACAAATTCGGGCGGACCATACCGGGCCAAACCCCTTCAAGTCAAGCTTTCTTGCGGTATTTTGTAGGGTCTACCAGGCGTTCCAAAGCGGGGTCGGCGACATAGCCGGGCACGACGGCCTGTAACAGGCGGATAACGGCGGAATCCTCGCCTTTCCGGGCGGTTTCTTCCAGGTTGGCAATGGACCGTTTGAGGAGGGCAGAATCGATGGGCTGAGAGACTGCGGCCAGGATCTGGCTGGAATCGGTCTGGGTCCGGACTTCGCCCTGATCGAAGAGTTCCTCGTACATTTTTTCGCCGGGGCGCAGGCCGACATAGTCGATTTTGACGTCGATATCGGGCTTGAGGCCGGCGAGGCGAATCATCTGGCGGGCCACATCGACGATTTTGATCTGTTCGCCCATATCGAGAACCAGAATACGGCCCTTCTCTTCGGGGTGACGAATAGCATGGGCCGACGCCTGAAGGACCAGCGAGACGGCTTCGGAGATGGTCATGAAGAAGCGGCAGATATCGGGGTGGGTCACGGTGAGCGGACCGCCCTTTTCCAATTGCTTGCGGAAGAGCGGCACGACCGAGCCGGAAGACCCGAGCACGTTGCCGAAGCGCACGGTGACAAAACGGGTGGTCGTGCTTTCGAGATCGAGAGCCTGGGCCAGCGCCTCGCCCATGCGTTTGGTGGCGCCCATCACGTTGCACGGGTTCACGGCCTTGTCGGTGGAAATCTGGACCATGGTCTTCACGCCGAATTCGAGGCATGCCTCGGCGACGATACGCGTGCCGGCAATATTGGTCAGCACGCCTTCGGACGGATTGGCTTCAACCAGCGGCACATGTTTGAGCGCGGCGGCGTGGAAGACAATATCCGGGCGGAATTCGTCGAAGACCTTGCGCACCTGTTCGGCGACGCGCACGTTGCAGAGCGACGCGCGCCACGGAAAGGCCAGTTGCAGGTCGTTCATATCCAGTTCGAGTTCGTAGAGATTGAATTCGCTGAAATCGAGCAGCGCCATGGCTTCGGGGGCGAGTTTGGCGATCTGGCGGCTGAGTTCGCCGCCGATTGTGCCGCCCGCGCCGGTGACGACGACGCGCTTGCCGGCAATCAGGTCGCGGATGGATTTGATATCGAGATGCGCCTGCGGGCGGCCGAGCAGATCCTCGATAGCGAGCGATTTCATCGGCCCGGTATCGCCACCATCTTCCAGACCTTCTTTAAAGACGGTCATGTCGGAGAGGCGCGAGAGTTTGAGGCCGAAGCTTTCCGGACTTTTGAGGATTTCGAGCGGGATGTCCTGCAAATCGGCACTGCCGCCGTCGCGGTTTTCGGTGAAGACCAGGCGCTGCGGGGCGCGGCCCTTGTCCGCCAGTTCTTTTAAAATCGTTTCCAGATGCTTGCCACGGCCGAGGATGGGCACGCCATGCAGCATTTCGCCAAACAAGGTGCGGCTCTGGTCGACGATGCCGACGATTTCGTAACCGTAATGCGGATTCATGCGCACGGCCTTGATGAATTTGTCGGCGGCATTGCCGGCGCCAACCAGCAGAACCCGCGAGCGGGCGCGGCCGTCGTTACGTCCGGCGCGCAGAAGGGTTGTGTCGTGAATAACGCGGTGAAACAGGCGCTGCCCGCACATGATGGCCATCAGCACCAGGCCCTGCAGCACGATAAAGGCGGGGGCATATTCGAGGCGATGCATGAAGAAATGCTGGAACACGCCAAAGGTGAACAGGGTAAAGAAGGCGGCGCGGCCGATATCAAGCAGGTCGGTAACGGACGTATAGCGCCACACGGTGCGGTGCGTGCCAAAAATGACGGAGAAAAAGGTATAGAACCCGGCGAAGATCAGGCCCTGCAGCACGACAAAGTCGAGTGGCGGCAAGGTGCCGGCGCCATCCAGATAAAAGGCCCCGCCTACGGAGATTGCGGCCAGCACGAAATCGAAGCTGAGCTTGATGATTTTGCCTTTCAGGCGGCGCATGGTATGTCCTTCAAAGTGGCCAAATACTAGGGATATAAAGGGTACATGTCATCCAAAATCACTGTCGACGAAATCATGGGCGTTCTGGACACCATCGCGCCGGGGCCCGCCACGCAGCCGGACGCGCTTGCCGCCGCCATGGCGGCCATGGCGGCGCGGTCGCCCAAGGCCCGGCACAATCGCGTTATTATTTACCGCTTCGATAACGGCTCTACCGAAGACGCCGATGCGTACCAGGCCGCCCTGCAGGCGGGCACCCTGCCCGTGGTGGAGGTCGCGCGCGAACTGGATTGCGACCTGCAGCTGATTGAAATCGGCAGCGGCGATGTTGAGCCGGACGATAATGCCCGCGCCTGCGCCTTCGGCATGATGGCGGCGGAAGACGATACCGGGTTGATTGCCGTGTGCGCGTTTGGCGCCGGATCGGAAGAACGGGCCGCCCATATCGACCCGCAGCGGTTTTTTGAAACAGCGACGCCGGAAGCGGCGGCGCAGCTTGGCGCGATGATCGCGGCGGCGCGCGCCAATCTGCCGGTTATCGCCGAAGGCACGCAGGGTCTGGCCGCGGCCAGGGCCTTGCAGGTTCTGCGCCCGGATTTAACGGGTCATGTTTTTGTGTGCGGGGTTGATCAGGGCGCCCAGGGAATTCACGTGTTCGCGGATACCGAACAATCGGAGACCGGCTATGCGGCGGTGATGCTGGCGGCTTTGATCCAGTCAGAATACGCACAGGCGAAGGCGGCTTAAACGATGGCCATCGATATTCACGCCCGGCCGCCGAATATCGTTTTAACGCCGCTGATCATCCTGCGCTGGATCACGGCAATCGCGCAATTGCTGATCGTGATGGGCTCGGAGGCGCTGTTCAACATCACCCTGCCGGTCAAACCGCTGCTGTGCCTGGTGGCGGCGTCGTTCGTTTTAAATATCTTCACGCAGTCGTTCATCAAGCGCCGGCAAGTGCAGGAAGAAACGGTGCGGCTCTATCTTGTTTTCGACATCCTGCAATTCTGCGGGTTTTTATTCTTCGCGGGCGGCACGGATAACCCGTTCGCTATCCTGTTGCTGGCGCCGCTGGCGATGGCGGCATCGCTGTTATCGCTTTACAGCCTGTGCCTGCTGATCATTCTGACCGTGTTATGCGTGTCGATTTTGTCATTCAGCGCGTTTCCGCTGCAATGGCCGGACCCGCAGCCGTTTCTGGCCCCCAGTTACCAGCATGGCGCGTGGATTGCGCTGATGGTGACGCTGGTGTTCGTCAGTTTCATCATCTGGCGGCTGGCGATGGAAGGCCGCAAGGTCAACGACGCGCTGGTGCACACACGCGCGATTCTGGAAGAAAAACGCCGCATCACATCGCTGGGGGCGCTGGCTGCGGCGGCGGTGCATGAGCTGGGATCGCCGCTTGGCACGATCGCGCTTGTGACCAAAGAGATGGAACACGAGACGCATCCGGACGATCCGTTCAAGGAAGACATCACGATTTTGCGCGAGCAGACGGAAAAATGTAAACGCATCCTGGCCGATCTGGCCCGCAACCCGGCGCGTAAAATGGCGGAGATGACATCGCCGTTGCGTCTTGACCGGCTGCTGATTGAAATCGCATCGGAACAGGGCAAGGGCGAGCGGGATATCACCGTCGATGTGACATCGCGCGTGCCGGAGAATTTGCCGTTTCTTGAAAAGACGCCAGATCTTGATTACGGGCTCGGCAACCTGATCGGCAACGCGATGAGCTATGCGCGGGAGAAGGTCACGGTTACTGTCGAGGGCACCGCCGAGATCATCGAAGTCCATATCCAGGACGATGGGCCGGGCTTTACCCCCATCACGCTGGCAACGGTAGGGCAGCCTTATATTTCGACCCGCGAAAGCCGCCAGCACCATATGGGCCTTGGAATCTTTATTTCCATCAACCTGTTGGAAGCGTCGGGCGCCAGCCTGACTTTCAGCAACGCGCCCAAAGGCGGGGCGCTTATATCCGTGACCTGGCCGCGTTCTCTTCTTGAACCCGGCAAATCCGAGCGTTAGGGTATTTCTTATGAGCAGCAATCTGGCAGTAGAGATCAGCGAAAAGGGCCTTCTGGTTATCGTCGATGACGATGTCGTCCTGGCCGACCGTATGGGCAAGGCGATGGAACGCCGCGGTTTCACCGTCGCCGTTTTCAATTCCGTGCAGGATTCCATGAACTGGATTTCCGAGAACGAGCCGGACTATGCGCTGATCGATCTGCGTCTTGCGGACGGTTCCGGGCTCGACGTCGTTCAGAAAATCAATGCTGATGTGCCGGTGTGCCGCGTTGTCATGATGACGGCCTATGGCAATATCGCGACGGCTGTGGCCGCCGTCAAAGCGGGTGCGGTTGATTACCTGACCAAGCCGGCCGATGCCGACGCGGTCGAGGCGGCATTGTTGTCAGAAGCCAAAGGTGGCGCCCTGCCCCCGCCGCCGATGCGCCCGATGAGCGCAGAGCGCGTGCGCTGGGAACATATCCAGCGCATTTTCGAGCAGTGCGATCGCAATGTATCTGAGACAGCGCGCCGACTTGGCATGCATCGCCGCACGCTGCAGCGCATCCTGGCCAAGTATGCGCCTAAAGAGAACGCGGATTCTTAATTTCCGATTATAGCGACGAGGAAGAGCAACGCGCCTGTCAGCAGCAGCGTGACGCCCTGCAAATACAGCACGCGGCCGATGTCGCGCGCTTCGAGTTTCGCGGTGCCCTGTTTGGGGCCGACCCATTTGGCCATCACGCCGTTGCCGTTACGGTCCTGACGCGGGCCGCCGAGCGTGAGCTTCATGGCGTAAGCGACCATCAGCAATGGCAGTCCACCCTGCAGGAAGGACGGCCAACTGGTGACTCTGAAAAAACCGGGCAGCGCGCGGAAGAAAGACGAGCCGGCTGAAAAGAACAGGGCCAGCAGAACGACGGGGAACATCAGCAGCGTGGGAATAATGAGCAGCAATGTCGCCAGAAGGTTGGTGACAGCGGCGAACGCGCGGCTCGTGCCGTCCTGACCCGTCGCCAGCGCCAGAGTCATGATCGGCCAGTAAACGGCGAGCACCTGCCAGCCAAAGAGAATAAACAGAATAATCGGCGCTGCGAGACGAACGGAGAGCGAGCGGATCGCCGCCGTCACCGACACCCGGATCATGCCGGCGTCATCGAGCGTGACCAGATTGGAATAGGTTGCACGCGAGAGTATCACGTACGGGCGGGCGGCTTTGGGGTCGGCAATAATGCGGGCCAGCGAGCGCAGAGGCGCGAACCAGCCGACGGTGCCAATGGACAGAACCAAAATCAACATCTGGAACGGACCGCCCTGCCCTAAAGCGCGCGCCTGCATGAAGCCGAAAGCGATAGCGGCGAAAAACAGAATGCAGCCAATGGCCAGTATCAGCACGCCGCGCAGGGTCAGCGCGCCGTCGGCGCGGCCGGGGCGATTCAGCCGCGTGGCGAGCGGGAATAGAACCATATCGGCGACACGTTCAAGAACAGGACGCGGATCGGTGCGATGGGCGAAGACTGCGCCCCGGATCACGTCGAAGAAAAAAGCCCCGGCCAGACCGGCCAATGCCAGAAATGTGCGGTCCTGAAGCTGAGATACGTAAAGTGCTGCGTCCATAACGAATATTCGAGCATGGCACTCGCAAAAAGTCACAGACTTTTAAGAGGTTCCGGGTTATATTAACCTTTCTTAACGCAACCTCGTCTGACGCTCATGCTTTATCATCTATATGACCTCTATCATGCATCCCTGACCCCCGCCCGTGCCGGCGCGGAATTGCTGCGAACGACGCTGCAAAACCCGTTCGTGCCGCTGTCCTACACCCTGATGGGCCGGACAATGGCGGCAGGGGCGGAATTATTCGAACGCGCGACGCGTAAATTCGGCCGCCCGGAATTCAACCTTCCCTTCACGACGATCGACGGCAAAGAGGTCGAGGTCATCGAGCAGGATGTCATTGAAAAGCCTTTCTGCCGCCTGCTGCATTTCAAACGCGGCACCAAGCGCACCGATCCGAAGGTTCTGGTGGTGGCGCCGATTTCCGGTCACTACGCCACACTTCTTCGCGGAACTGTCGAAGCTTTGCTTCCCCATCACGATGTTTACATCACCGATTGGGAAGATGCGCGGCAGGTGCCTTTATCGGCAGGCCGTTTCAATCTCGATGATTACGTCGCATATCTTCTGGAATTCATCCGCTATCTCGGCCCTGATGTGCATCTGATCGCCGTGTGCCAGCCTGCGGTGCCGGTTTTCGTGGCGACGTGCCTGATGAACGCGTGGAAAGATCCGAAGACGCCGGCCTCCATCACACTGATGGGCGGACCGATCGATCCGCGCATTTCGAAAACAGCTGTGACAGAGCTCGCCGAAAACCGCCCGATTACATGGTTCGAACAAAATGTCTGCGCGGATGTGCCCTTCTATTACCCCGGCGCGCACCGCAAGGTTTATCCCGGCTTCGTGCAGCTCAGCGGTTTTATGTCGATGAACCTGGACCGCCATGTCGGCAGCCATCTTAAATTTTATCAGCACCTGATCCAGAGCGACGGCGACGGCGCGGATTCGCATCGCAAGTTTTACAACGAGTATCTGGCCGTGATGGATCTGCCGGCGGAGTTTTACCTGCAGACCGTCGAAATCGTGTTCCAGAAACATCTGCTGCCCAAGCGCCAGATGAAATGGAAAGACCCGGCGACGGGCATTCTGCACGATGTTGACCCGCATGACATCACCAAGACGGCGGTGCTGACGATCGAGGGCGAACTGGACGATATTTCAGCCGATGGCCAGACCCTGGCTGCGCACGCGCTGACCCCCAACCTGCCCGACCACAAACATGCGCACCACCTGCAGATGAATGTGGGCCATTACGGTATTTTCAACGGCCGGAAATGGCGCGAACAGATCATGCCGCGCGTGCGTAACTTTATCCGCGGCAATGACAAGGGTGTCGATAAAGTTCCGGCTTCCGACCTCAAGCTTATCCCTGACCTGAAGGCCACAACGCCGTGGAAACCGGGCAAGGACAAGACGCCGAAAAGCACCGCGCCCAAGGCGGGTTTCGGGCCGGATTCCATCGCTGCGGAATAATTCACGTTAAGTGTTGACCGGATTACCCCGCCCCGTTCAAAATCGGGACAGAGGCGTCATGTTTTTCAGAAAACGGAACATCCAGAAAATTGAACCGCCACAAGGGCTGGAACGGGTGAAGCTTGTCCGTAGCGCGTCCGCCAAACGTGTTGCCTTGCGGGTCGATGCGGCGCGGTCGCGCATCTGCCTGGTGGTGCCCAAACGCACGTCCGAGAAATTCGCGTGGTCGTTTGCCGACAGCAACCGCGATTGGATCAAGCAGTGCCTCGCGGATCTGGAACAGCCGGTGCCGTTCACGGATGGCGCCGTCATTCCCATTTTCGGCCAACCCCGCACTTTGCGCATCATCAAGCACGATAAACGCGTTACCGAATTCAACCTGACGCCGATGGCGCTTGAAGTTTACACCAGCCGCGAAGACCCGGCGCGCAATATCCGCGATTATCTGTACAAGCTATGCATGGATACGGTGGCACCGATGGCGCATGAAAAAGCCGCGCGCATCGGCAAGGAAATCGTCAATATCCGCCTGCGGGATACGCGCCAGCGCTGGGGCAGCTGCGCGACCAACACGCGCATGATGTTCTGCTGGCGGCTCGTGTTCGCGCCCATGATTGTCGTGGATTACATCGTGGGCCATGAAGTTGCGCATCTGAAGCATATGGATCACAGCGCCAGATTCTGGGCGCAGTGCGATGAATTGTCGGAAGACATGAATTATGGGCGCAAGTGGCTGGCCGCCAATGGCGACAAGCTCATGATGTACGGCCTGCAGTCGTAAGACTGCGTTATCCGCGATTGGCAGCAATAAAATCGACCGCGCCCTGCAGGATGCTTTGCGCAGCCAGCGCATCAACCGCGCGGTCCCGCTTGTCGTTCGTCAGTTCAGCCATAAACTGGTAGGCCGCATCGGTGCTCAAGCGCTCATCCCAGCTGGCAATCCAGAGATCGGGAAATTTCTTTTCAACCATCTTCATATAGTCGCCGACGCTTTGCGTGCGGGGCCCGGGGCGGCCATCCATATTGAGGGGCCAGCCGACGATGATGCCGCCGACGCCGTAATCACCAATGACCTTTTTCAGGGCGGTTACATCCGCCTCGAACTTGCCGCGGGTGATGGTTTTCAGGGGGGTGACGACGCGCTGGTCGGGATCGGACAGGGCCAAACCCAGCGTTTTCGTGCCGTGGTCGATGCCCAGCAGGCGGACCCCCTTGGGGGCGGATTGCCAGCTTGATTCAAGCGATTGAAACATACTATGTTCTGGACCATGACGATCGATAACGCAACTGTCACCAAAATCGCCTCCCTCGCCCGCATCCGTGTGGAAGAGCATGAGAAGGCCAAATATGCCGCGCAGATCGGTGGCATCATGAAATGGATCGAACAGCTGAATGCGGTGCCGACCGACGGCGTTGAGCCGCTGGCCAGCGTGATGGATATTCCCTTGCCTTTGCGCAAGGACGAAATCACGGATGGCAACAAGCAGCCGGATATTCTGGCTAATGCGCCGGAAGCGACGTCAGGATTCTTCGCTGTTCCAAAAATCGTCGAATAATCCCTTTCTAACCACAAAATGAATGCTAGTTTATCTCCCGCCACCCAACCTCAAGGGAGATTACTCCAATGAAACTGTTTTCAGCACTTTTGCTATCTGCCGCTTTGATCATCGCAGCACCTGTCGCCAATGCCGGCGATAAAGGCGGCGATCTTCACCGCGCCAAACAAGCCAAGGAAGTCACACCCATGAAAGACGGCAGCTACAAAGTTGTCACCTGGGAAGGCAACCGCAAGATCACCACAGTTTACAAACCTGTTGGCCAGCGCAAAGTGGGCATGGTTGGCAGCGAGCCGTATCCGGTACGCAGCGGCCGCGGTCTCCAGGATGGCGGTGAATACTATACGGAGAACGGTGTTCAATTTTTCCGCCCGACCAAAACCCTCGACGTGGAGTACACAGGTCGCTTGAATAGCAACAACTAAGCACTGTTTGTTCATCTAAAAGATTAGAAGCCGCGAATCGTCCTTAAAAAATTTAAGGAACTATTTTGCGGCTTCTTTGTTTGTATGCCGTCCAACAACAGGAGGCACTACATGAAACGCTTCAACACTCTTCTTATGGCTGGCGCCATGGCCATCACGGTCGGCGCATTTGCCGGTTCTGCCAATGCAGAAACGATTTACACGGAAGTTGCACCGGGTACCACGGTTACCACTGTGACGCCGGGCGCGAAAGTCGTGAACCAGCAATATACGGTCGTCGGCACCCGCAAAGTGGGCATGGTCGGTTACCGTCCGTACCCGATGAAATCCAGCCGCGTGGAAAGCACCAGCGTCAGCACGGCTGGCGCACCGTCCACGGTCGTTTACGCACCGTCTAATGTTTCGTCCTCGTCTTCGGTTTCGACCGTTACGACCACGGGCGAACCGGTCAGCTATACGACCGGCGGCGGCGATTACTACACTGAAAACGGCGTCCGTTATTACCGCGACCCGTCGCTGAACATCAACGTGCGCGGCACGGGTTCGTTCAACGACTAACCGATTTCATTAGCCTGTCCCATAAAGACGCGCGAAACCTTACGGTTCCGTGCGTCTTTTTTATACACAATCTGCATGTGGAACTAACGGTAAAGCTGTTTCGTTAGAAGGGCGTTCAAATAAACAAACCTTTTCTTAGGAGTTACACATGAAAAAGATTTTCGCATCCGCCCTGGCGATCACCATCGCGCTTGGCGCAGCCGGCGCCGCTGAAGCCAACTGGTTCAGCAAAGACAAATCGAAAGATGAGTCCAATGCCCGCGTTGAAACGCAAACCCGTGGCGACGTCCACAACGAAAACTACATTCAAACCGAGCGCAATGTTTACGGCGACAACAAAGCCGACACGCGCCAAAATGTGCGCGTCGGTAACGAGAACGTCCGTATCGAAACCCCGGTTGGTTACGATGCAACGGCACACGACGCTGAAGCGCAAAAATGGGTCTACAACGGCTCGAATGCTTACCGCGGCGGCCTCTCCGGCCAGATCGCTGTGCGCGATGCCAATGACGGCGACAACGCTGCCATGGTAACCCGCCCGGTCCGCGGCCAGCACAACCAGTTCAATGCTTCCCTGCGCAGCGGTGACATGGGTTCCTCGGATGAAACCCGTCTGAACCACGCGTTCAACAACTAAGACTTACAAGTTCCGGTCAGGCGGGTTCGCCCGCCTGACTTTTCCCAAGCCGCCATAGCACCTTCTTACTGAAGGGCTTTAGGCGGCTTTGGTGCATTCAGGAACCGTTTGGGCTTTCACTCGTTTGATACGCGCACAACTTTTAAAAAGGAGATTTCATCATGAAATCCAATTCAAAAATCGTATTAACCAGCGCTGTTGCAGGCGCCATGGCAATGGGCGCCATGACGGCGGTTATTTTTCCTGCCTCGGATGCACGCGCTGAGAATGCCGGCGCCAGCGCTGCCGGAAGTGTGAATGCAGGCGCATCCACCAGCACCAATAATAATGCCAGCGCCGGCACATTGGCGAGCAGCGATACGTCGACAACAACGAATTCAGGTGGCACGACGACGAATGCTACCAGCAATGGAACGCGCCAGGATGCCGCCGATAATGAGGCCGGCAACAGCACAGAAACGGCTGCACCCGGTGCGGATACGGATTCCCGCATGCGTCAGGCTGAAACCCGGCAGACAGGCAGCCGCGGTTCATTGACCGATGGTGCCGGTGAAGCAGCTGATGGCAGCAACAGCGCCGGCGGCAGCATGGATACGACATTGAGCCCTGCGGCATCGGACGATGTCGATCAGGAGGCTGCGGCAGAATCATCGGCCGATACGGATGCGCGTCTGCGTGAAGCTGAAAGCCGCATGTCGGGCAGCCGCGGCTCGCTGAACAGCGACACGACGGCTGGGGCTGACCAGAATGCGGAATTGCGCGATCAGATCCGCAATGACCCGGATGCACAGCTGGTTGAAGGCGATACTGATACACCGCGCAATGGCGGCCTTCTGGGCCTGTTCCGCGGCAGCGCGAGCACGAACGTCAATGCCGGTGCCAGCGGCACCCAGATCGGTGCTTCGGGTGAGCTGCAATAATCCATTTCGGCCTGGCAATGCCACGCCGTTCGTGAAACCCCGCCCCGCCCGGCGGGGTTTTTCGTATCAGTTTGGTAACAGCTTGATTTAGCGGGAACTAATGCCCTGCGTCTTTCATTGGACCAAATACGAGTTAACAATTTTTCATGAGGGCAACATGCAACGCCAATTTCTTTATTCCACGGTTCTGGCCGGCGTTCTGGGTTTGAGCACGCTTGGTCTGTTTTATAACGGCGCACAAGCGCTTGACCTTGGCGACTTCACCGGCGCCGATCAGAAAGTCATCACGCAACAAGCCCCGCAGGCTGGCGGCATTGTCCTGATCAAGGAAGATGTGATCCAGCCGGTCCCGCAGCGACAGATGTCCGTGCGCGGCAATGGTCCGATCCTGACGGCGACCACCTCGTTGAATACGGGGTCGAATACAGGCGCAAACCTGAATGCGGTTGCACCGGCAGCGGGCAACCCCAACATTGATGCGGCGAGCGATATCACGCTGCGTCCGGGCAATGCTTATGACCAGACCCGTGCACGCTTGTCAGCACCTGGTTCGGCACAGCCGCCGGTCGACGGCAAACCGCTCGTTACGACGACGGCCGCCAACGGCGCACGCGTTGAATCCCTGAACGATATCGTTCCTGCTGCCGGTGGCTCGCTTGCCCCGGCCCCTTTGCCGACGCTGAAGCAAAATATCAGCACCGGCGCATCGGTTCAGGATATGACCGGTCATAAAGGCTCGAACGCCAAGGTCGATGGTTATAACAACTAAGCCATACGCCTTTTAGAATTTTGCGCGCGGCACGGGTTATGCGTATATTGAGGTTCATGAGAAACCTTTTTATCGCATCCTGTGCCGCGATTGTTTTGGGCGCCGCCAGCCTGATTGCCTGGACCGGCCAGACGCCTGCACCTGTGAAAGCCGCGAAAAAGGTCGAGACTCATTTTGAAGTGGAACGCCTGGCCAATGGCACGACCATCTACCGGGAAGTGCCCAATACCGGCCAGTTGCCTGATATCGCCCCCGCAGCCGGGGACCCCGAACCATCCACCGCGCCGCGTTTCAAATACGACCCTTTGACGCAGACTTACCGCGCACAGATGCCCGATGGCAGGCAGCATATGATCCGCGATCCGCTTAATCCTTCAAAAGATTAATCTTTTTGCTTGAACTGAGGTCAGATTCACTCCAAAAACGGGGTATGACTGACCTTACAGATCTGACCATTTCCGAGGCCCTGAAAGGCCTCTCCTCCAAACAGTTTTCCGCCACTGAAATCGCCCAGGCGCATATCCAGGCGATGGAGGCGCACAGGCATTTGAATGCCTATATTGTCGAGACGCCAGACCTGGCGCTGGAACAGGCGAAGGCCGCAGATGCGCGGATCGCCAAAGGGCAGATGGGCAAGCTGGATGGCATCCCCATCGGCATGAAGGATCTGTACTGCACCAAGGGCGTGCAGACGACGGCGGGTTCGAAAATCCTGGAAGGCTTCGTGCCGCCATACGAGTCCACTGTTTCGCAAAAGCTGCTCGATGCGGGGACTGTCAGCCTTGGCAAACTGAACCTCGATGAATTCGCGATGGGGTCGGCCAACACCACATCGGGTTACGGCAACGTGATTTCCCCGTGGAAGCGTAATAATGGCGATAACCGCGATCTTGTTCCCGGCGGTTCGTCGGGTGGTTCGTCGGCTGCTGTCTCGGCGCGTTTGTGCCTGGGCGCCACCGGCACCGATACAGGCGGTTCGATCCGCCAGCCTGCCGCGTTTACCGGCATCTGCGGCATCAAGCCGACTTATGGCCGTTGCTCACGCTGGGGCATTGTGGCGTTCGCATCATCGCTCGACCAAGCCGGCCCCTTCGCGCGCACGGTTGAAGATACGGCACTCATGCTGGAAGTCATGTCGGGTCATGACCCGAAAGATTCCACATCCGCGAATATTCCGGTGCCGGATTTCCGCAAGGCCATGACCGGCGATATGAAAGGCTTGAAAGTGGGCGTGCCCAATGAATACCGCGACGGCATGCCCGCGGACATCCTTAAAACCTGGGATGACGGCATCGCGTGGCTGAAAGCCGCCGGCGCCGAGATCGTCGATATCGCCCTGCCCCATGCGAAATATGCGCTGCCGGCGTATTACATCATTGCGCCTGCTGAATGTTCATCCAACCTCGCCCGTTATGACGGCGTGCGGTATGGCCAGCGCCGCGAAGGCCAGAATCTGAAAGACATGTACGAACTGACGCGCGCGCAGGGCTTTGGCGACGAGGTCAAACGCCGCATCATGATCGGCACATATGTTCTCTCGGCTGGCTATTACGACGCGTATTACATCAAGGCGCAAAAAATCCGCCGCCTCATCGTGAATGATTTTCTCGAGGCGCATAAAAAATGCGACGTCATCCTCACACCGACCACGCCCTCCGCGGCCTTCGCGATTGGCGAGAACGCGGATGACCCGGTGAAGATGTATCTCAACGACGTGTTCACCGTGACCGTGAACCTGGCGGGCCTGCCGGGCATGTCGGTGCCGGCCGGTCTTTCGCCGGATGGCTTGCCGCTTGGCCTGCAGATCATCGGCAAGGCGTGGGATGAGGCGACGATTTTCCGCACCGCAGGTGTGATTGAAAAAGCCGCGAACTTCACGGCCAAACCGCAACTTATTCAAGCAAAGGCAGCGTAAGATGGCTGAGCTTATTCAGGGTGAAACCGGCGCTTGGGAAATGGTCATTGGCCTTGAGGTCCATGCCCAGGTCATCGCCAATTCGAAACTGTTCTCCGGCGCGGCCACATCGTTTGGCGCGGAACCGAACAGCCAAGTGTCACTGGTGGACGCCGCCATGCCGGGGATGTTGCCGGTATTGAACGAACACTGCGTCGAACAGGCGATTAAAACCGGTCTTGGCATCAATGCCGCGATCAACAAGGTTTCGGTGTTCGAGCGTAAAAACTATTTCTATCCCGATCTGCCGCAGGGCTACCAGATTTCGCAGTACCTGCACCCAATCGTGGGCATGGGTTTCATCGAGATTGACATGCCGGATGGCACGTCGCGCACGATTGGCATCACGCGCCTGCATTTGGAGCAGGATGCCGGAAAATCGATGCACGACCAGCATCCGACCAAATCTTATGTCGATCTCAACCGTTCGGGTTCGGCGCTGATGGAAATTGTTTCCGAGCCCGATCTGCGGTCCGGCGATGAAGCGGCGGCCTACCTGACCAAACTGCGCATGATTTTGCGGTACCTGGGCACTTGCGACGGCAACATGGAAGAAGGCTCGATGCGCTGCGACGTGAACCTGTCGCTTCGCCGCCCCGGCGCGCCGTTTGGCACGCGCACGGAAGTGAAGAACGTCAACTCTGTCAAAGCCGTGCAACAGGCGATTGAGTTCGAGGCGGCCCGCCAGCTGGAAATTCTGGAGAGCGGCGGCACGATCAAGCAGGAAACGCGGTTGTGGGATCCGGCCAAGCTGGAGACGCGCTCGCTGCGGTCCAAGGAAGACGCGCATGATTACCGCTATTTCCCGGACCCTGACCTTCTGCCGCTGCACCTTACGGACGAGTTGATCGAGCGCATCAAGAACACCCTGCCCGAACTGCCGGATCAGAAGAAGCACCGCTTCATCGACGAATACAAGCTGACGCCGTATGACGCAGGCGTTCTGATCGCTGAAGGCAACCGCGCGCAGTATTTCGAAACGGTCGCCAAAGGCCGCGATGCGAAGCTGGCTGCCAACTGGGTTTTGAACGAGCTGCTGGGCCGCCTGAACAAGGATGGCAAAACGCTGGAGGACAGCCCGGTGGATGCCGCGCGCCTGAGCGAGATGATCGCGCTTATTTCGGACAACACGATTTCAGGCAAAATTGCCAAGGACGTGTTTTCGGAAATGTTCACCGATACGGACAGACCCGCCGCCATCGTCGAGAAAAGGGGCTGGAAGCAGGTCACGGACACCGGGGCGATTGAGAAGATCGTCGATGACGTCATTGCCGCCAATCCGGACAACGTTGCCGCTTATAAGAGCGGCAAGGACAAGCTGTTCGGCTTCTTTGTCGGCCAGGTCATGAAGAATTCGGGCGGCAAAGCCAACCCGGATATCGTGAACCAGCTGCTGAAGAAGAAACTATCCTGAAAATTTGCCAGGAACGGCAGTTTTCTGCCTTAAATGCGTGGTAGACCCAGAGCCGTAGTTTTGGTAAATCCATAGCAACGGAGACGTGGCCGAGAGGCTGAAGGCAACGGTTTGCTAAATCGTCATACGGGTCATACCGTATCAAGGGTTCGAATCCCTTCGTCTCCGCCATTTTTCCTCCGTTCCGGGCCACATTGCGATGACCGATTTTTTTACCGAGAACGCTTCCAAAGCCTACGATCAAAAGAACCACGCGCTGGCGCCGATTGCGGAAAACATGCATTTCCTGATCCGGCTGGTTTTGAAAGACCTGCCTGCGCGGGCGCGCATATTGTGCGTTGGCGTGGGTACGGGCGCCGAGATCCTTTCACTTGCCAAAAACCACCCGGAATGGCGTTTTGTCGGCGTTGATCCTTCTGCCGCCATGCTGGCGGTCTGCAGCGAGCGGCTGAAGGACGCCCACCTCAGCGACCGGTGCGAACTGGTGCATGGATATGTTCAGGATGTTGCCCCGGAAGAAGATTTCGATGCGGTCTTAAGCGTGCTGGTTGGTCACTTCATCGAGCAGAGTGAGCGGCTGGATTTTTACCGCAACATGCAGCAGCGGCTGAAAGCGGGTGGTTATTTCATCAATACTGAAATCAGCTTCGATCTGGAGGCGCCGGAATTTCCCGCCATGCTGGAAAACTGGAAGAGTGTGCAGGCACTGATGGGCGCGACTCCGGATAATCTTGGCAACCTTGCCGAAACATTGCGCGATCATTTGAGCATTCTTTCCCCTGCGATGGTGAAAGATCTTATCCGCGTCAGCGGGATTGCGATGCCAGTAAAATTCTTCCAGGCGTTCATGATCAGCGGCTGGTACGGGCAGAAAGACCCGGTTTCTCTTAGCCGGTAGATTCGCAGATTCCGTTTGCAACCATACCGATAAGCGGAAATTTTTTCGATTTTACGTCAATTCAACTCATTGTTTAGAGCAATTCTGGAAAATTTTTGATCGTAACTGGACACAAGTGCTTGTGTTTATTGACTATACACACACTTGTAGTAGAAAAAACGTAGCCCTTAATGTCCTTCCGGTTTTATGCCTATGCATTTCAAGCTCGCTCTTCCGGTGTTTGCGATTGTGCTGTTTTTAGCGGACGCCGCCTATGGGGAAGACGGCTATGTGCGGGGCGATCTTCGTTTTTTGCCGAGCGTGAATGTCTCGCAAGCGTATGACACCAACATTTATACGACGGAAGATAACGAGACCGCTGATTATCTGACGCGCGTCATTCCGCAGGTGAAGATTGAAACGATCAGCCTTCCCTATTCTCTGGAACTGAATGGAAAGCTGGAACAGGTATGGTTTGCAGATGAAACGCAAAACCATTACCTGAACTTCGGCGCCAGCGCCAAATACCGCTACAGGCTGGACAGCGATACGACATGGGACGCCTTTGCATCCATCGCGCGCCTGCATGAAATGCCGGGCGACGACGAGGCTGACCCGGCGGGGGATGCGAGTGAGCCCCTGCCCGTCAACGCCCTCCGCGCCCATATGTCGATGCGTAAGGAGTTTGACGCTTTCAACATGGGCTTCAACCTCAGCCCCCGCATGGGCGTATCGAACCGCGATTACATCAGCGTGCGGGCGCAGGACGGCACAATGCTGGACCAGGGCGGCCGCAGCCGCGGCGAGTTCATGACCGGCGGACGGTTCGGGTTCAGGGCATCGAAGACTACGGAGGTGTTTTTCGATGGTGAATACACGCCGCGCGGCTATAAGCGCGATGGCCTCATTGCGCGGGATTCGGACGGCTGGCATGGCCTCGCCGGGTTCAAGTATAAGCCGAGCGATGCGTTTCTGGTTGAAATGGCTGCGGGTTACATGGCCCGCGATTACAAGGCTGATGTTTATGACGATATTCACGCACCGGATCTAGCGCTTCGGGCCAGCTGGAATTACGCGCCGGAGAGCAAGGTATCGCTCGCTTACAACCGCTCGATCAACGAGGTTACTGAATTCGGCGCGGGCGGGTCGGTGGTGGATGATGTGAAGCTGGCCGTTACCCAGCAGTTGCTGGAAGACGTAAGCGCCAAAATTGAAGGCCGCTACAGGTATGCAGATTACCATGGCGGCAATGGCGCCGATAACGGTACGGAAGACCGGGCGGATGAATATTACGGTTTATCCTTCGGCCTTCAATACAACATGACCGAGCGCACGTCGTTGCACGCCGATTACACGTTCGGGCGTAACTCCAGCAATGAGTCTGATGCCGAATACACGCAAAATGTATTCCTGCTCGGCCTCAAGGCGGGGTTGTAGATGAAGGCCACCCGCCGCTATATCACGATCATCTTTAGCGCTTTACGCGCATTTGTCGCGGCAACCAGTTCATTCGCCTTCCTGTTTGCAGGATCGCAGACGCAGGCCGCGCCGCCGCCGACTACGCGGCAATCGGCCCAGCCGGTTCTGAGCCAGCCCAGTTATGCGTCCATCAGCAAGCTGGCCGCCGATATCAAGGAAGCGAGCGCTGGATCGGTTACACCGACCAATATTCATGTCGCCATCGCGGAAGCCGTGGCCAGCAACCCCGGCGTCCATCTGGATATGCTGGCCGGGGCTATCAACCGCCTGAATCTTGCCAACGAAGCGTTAAGCGTTGCCATCCAGGCGAGCATGGAATTTTTAGGCCGGGATACGCCGTCCATTCTGGCCGCTCTGATTGCCGATGCGCACCTGACAAGCGGTAAAGAAGCCGCCCAGACCTTAACCACCCGTTTGCGGTTTATCGCCGGGGACGATGCGGTCGAGATTGCCAGCCGCCTCTTACCCGTCAGCAGTTTCGAGACCATAGAAGCCTTGCGTGACATACAGCCAGCCAGCGGGCTGTACGATGGCTGAGGCCAGGCTGGAATCTCACGGTCTGCGCTGCGCCTTGACGGTCGACCACAAAGCAAAGAGCCTGTCCTTCAGCCGTTCGTTTGCGTTGAAACAGGCGCAAAGCTGGAATGAAAGTGAAGAGGCGATCATTTTCTCGTTCGCCGAAGGCGGGTCCGGTTATCTGGTTGAAGACAGCATCTGCGCTCATTTCGCTGCGCAAAAAAGCCATCACAGCGTTGATCTTGAGGGTTATCACAGCGTGATGCTTGATCTGCGTTTCGGGCGCTGCGATCTGGCGCAGGGCAGCGCAAGCCTGCTGTGTTTTTTCTGCGCGGAAGATGGCGGCATTGTCCTGGAACAGCGTCTGGATTTTAAAAAGGCCGGCGCACGCGCATCGGTCATTGTGCCTGACCGCGCCAGAACGCTGTGTTTTGCGCTTCGCCTGGCCGGGCACGGAATGATTGCGGGCCCGCATATTGCGGTCAGGTGTAAAAAGGCTGTCAATGAATCCGCATCGGCGCAAGATTCCATCGATCGCCTGACGGGTGAACGGCGATATAGGGCCGCAATCAGCCTGATCGAAAGCCTGCCGGCGCGGGGCGAGCGCGATTACCTGTCCCTGCTGAAATGCCATACAAGTTTGCATGAATTTGATCGCGTGATTGCCGTTTACGAAGCATTGCCCGCAAAAATCCAGATGAACGCATCGGCACGGATTCATTATCTGCGGGCGCTGGCCAATGTAAACGATACGCACAAGGCCCGGGCCCTGATTGAATCGCATACGGATGTCGATTTTCTGACAGCGGCATACCCGTTTGCGACTTATCTGGGGGTGATGCCCGCGCAACAGGTGCGCAGCCGTATTGTATCGGCACGCGCGTCGCTGAAAAAAACGCATATCAACCATGCCCTGCGCTGCGCGCATGACCTGATTACCGAGCGGCGTTTTGAAGAATCCGCGCAGATCTGCGAGTCTCTGCAAGCGATGGCCTTATCGCGGGAAGACCAGGCGAAAATGCACATACTGGACGCGCAGCGTTTTTATGTTCGCGGGGACGCAACCGGGAAGCTGAATGCGCTCAACCAGTCCCTCGCCTGCTTTGGACTAGCGCCGATTGCGCTTGCCGACCCCGCAATTATTTTCACGCATGACAATATTGCATGCCCGTCGATCAGGCCGCGCAGCGTGCGCGGACCACTGGTGAGTGTGATGATGACCGCCTATAACAGCGCAGAGACTGTGGAATACGCTTTACGATCGATCATGAACCAGACTTATGCGGATCTTGAGATTATTGTCGCCGACGACCTGAGCCGGGACGATACGCGGGAAAAAGTCGCGCGGCTGGCTGAAAAGGACCCGCGCATCCGGTTGATCGCCCTGCCCCGGAACGGCGGCACCTATGCCGCGAAAAACCAGGCACTGCATGTGGCGCAAGGGGATTACATCACCTGCCATGACTCTGACGACTGGGCGCACCCTCAGAAGATTGAACGCACCCTGGCCGCCTTGCAGGCCGAACCTTCGCTCGCGGGCGCGGCGGCACAGCATGTGCGGTATCACCCCAAACGTGGTTTCCGGGGGCGCAACGGGTATATCCAGCACGATGCGCCGTCTTTGATGTACCGCCGCAAGGAAGTCATGGAAAAAATCGGCTATTACGACGCGGTTCGCGCCGGGGCAGATACCGAGCATCAATACCGGATCGAACGTGCTTTCGGACGCAGGGCGATCAAATTCCTGCCGGATTTTCTGACGCTGTTTTTATGGTCGGAAACATCACTGACCGGCGGCGGCGTATTCGCGATTGATGACGATGCGGGCATTTTTTCCAAACCGCGCAGCCTTTACCGCCAGGCCTATATGCAATGGCACGAAACGACGGATCATTATTATTACAAGTTTCCGGCAGAGAGACGCGCATTCGCGATACCGCCGGAAATGGAACCCTGAGGGTTCAGGAATTCGTCGACTTCAGCATGGGTTGCGATCAACCCGTTGTGCATCCACAGACTGGAGATCATGCGACGCTGGTTTTCGGTCAGCTGCGCGATGCGGCGGCGGTGGAGACCGAAGACTTTGATGTTTTCGTCGCGCACCGATTCAATCAGGCGGTTGGTGGTTTCCTCATCTTCGGGATAGCGGGTGAAGAGCGATACAACCATGCGCTTTTTGATGATGTAGCGGTCGGCAACGGGCAGGTTTTTGGCGCGCATGAAGCAGTAATATAAGAAAAACTCGGTCACCAGCGTATTTTTGATGAGCATGAAGTCGGCAAGGCTGCAGCGTTCATGCGTTTCGATGTCGTCGATCAGATCGCGCACCCAGTCGGTATAGAGAATGTAAGGCGTGGTTGCCGGCATGGCATCACCGGCAACCATTTTGGGATCGAGGCCGTAATAGGCGGCGGTTCTGTCAAAAAACTTCTGCAACGCCGGGGCGGGTTTGTACGAACGGGTGATTGCCCGGCCTTCCGGAAAAAAACAGGAATAGCCGACCGGTCTTACAAAATGATTTTTAGCGTCGAGCAGGATATACGCCTCACCCTCCAGCTTTCTGGCGATCATCAGCTTGAGGACCTGCTGGCTGCGCCAGCCTTCTTCGTCCTTGGCAGGGCGGATCAGATCAGTCTGGGTCATGAACAGGACAGGTTTTTTGAAACCCTGCATTTCGGCCAGAACAGCTTCGCGTGTCTGCGCATGAACGGGATCGCTTGCGGCGTGATTCACGATGATGATGTAGCGGTCGATCAAAGCAGGATCGACAAAGCGCGCGATGGAACGCGCCTGAAGGCGGATCAAATTCAGGTCGTCGCGGAAGGTAACGCTGACAAAAGCCACAGGTGTCATAGAGAGAAATATATTTGACTCAAGACATCTATCGTGGTAGGAATATATTCATAAACAGGCGGAGTCCGTTCAAACGGCCCGCCTTTCTTTTTTCATGGAGAGCCAAATGTTGAAATCACTGGGCCGCGGTCTCGCGCCTCTAAAAAGCGGCGCGGTTACAGATGCGTCAATGAAGGGCGTTGTCGTGTCCTGCGTGCTTGACCTCGACGTCACGAAATCCGCCAGTTATCCGGGCACCGGGCAGTGGTGGCACAATCTGGTTACGGCCCCGGCCGATGGATCTGCGCAGAACGATTATCACTTCACGCTTGGCACCAATGACGGCGCGGCGACGAATGATCCGGCCTTTACAGGCAGCGCCGGTTCGCCGTCAGCCTATTTCAATATGGATGGCGGTGATTACTTACGTATTCCTGCCAACACCGATTTCATCAATGCCCTGCACAAGACCACAGGCGGCACGGCGTTCTGGATTGCGATTGCGTTTCGCGCGGTTGATTCCGGCGCGACCACGGTGCTGGGCACCCGCACGGGATCGGGGACAAGCAACGGCATTGCGCTGACACTGTCATCCAGCGAACGATTCAACCTCAGCCAGGGCAACGGATCGGCCCAGGTTTCAACATCGACCGATACACAGACCGCCGTTACCCCCGGTACGGATAGTGTTGTCATCTATACTTATTCCGGCGGATCCGTGCGCAGCTGGGTGAACCGTCTCAGCAAACTGGAACAAAACATCACATTCGGCGCGACATCTTCGGCGGCAGCGGGCCGTTTGACCCTTGGCGCGACCGCCGCGGACGGATCGGCCGTGGCCAACAATACCCGCATCTATGCGCTGTCGATGGGCAATGCTTTCATCGATGACGCCGATGCCGCGAAAATTTTTGCCGCCTATGAAAGCCGGCACGTGCGCGATTACACGCCGTAATTTCAAAGCGTGCTTAGTTTTTCCGGCCGCCAGATATTGAGCCACGCTAAAAACTGACGTTTCAGGGCGGCTTCGGGTAAATCGTTGAGCCAAAGATAGCGATATCCTTCGCGGCGCAAATTGACGGGGCAGATGGAATTGGTGACGATGATCGCCTCGCGCCGGATGCCCATTTTCAGGAAAGCTTCGGTGGAAAGATCAAGCGCGATAATAAATTCTTTGGGATAGGTTTTTCGTGTCCGCCACTGCTTATAAATAGCCTGAAGCGTGCGCGCGCTTACTTTTCCAGCTGTTTTTTCTGCGGCTGTATCCGGTGCCTGCAATTCCATCGCCTGGGCCAGATCCTGCCAGTCGGCAAACCAGGCCATGCTGTTTTCAGCGCGATGCGCCTGCGGGATCAACTGCGCAAGGTTGCCGATATCATCTTCGCGGCAGATCTTCGTCAGACCCATATCGCTGGCCCAGCGCGCGCGGGCCAACTGATTATCCCGCCCCTCGTCTTCCTGGGGCACAAAAATCGCCGGGTAACCGCCCGCCAGAATTTCATGAAAACTGTTATAGCCGGCTGCGCTGATAATCACATCGAAGCGCTGGTAATGGGGCGCGATGGGACGTTGTTCGATGGTCTGCGCCCCATCCAGATAAAGGGGTTTTGTGCCCGCCATCGGCCAGTGCGCAATCACCGGCACCATATCGCAGGCGCGCACCTGATCGACGATGCGGTGGGCCAGGTCCTGCGACCCTGCCCCGGTCATGACCAGCGCATATTTACGCGCGGGATCAAGTTTGAGCGTTTGCGCATTATCATTCACCGGCTGGATGGGCAGCGTCTTGTAAAACGCCCGTGGCGGCGTGAACGCGCCCCGCGCTTTCCAGCTGGGGCCGTCGTCATAGGCCTCGGCCACATCGCCGGGTTCGATGACCAGATCGACCAGCGCCTGCTGCGCCATATAAGAAGGGGCGACTGTTTTCTGCCACATGCCGCGGCGCATCCATGTCAGATGAATATCGGGCCGCGCCGCCAGCACTGAGAGCAATCCTTCCGGAATGACATTTCCATCCCACACGATGTGGGAGGGATTCGCCTGATCCATAAAGCGGCGGCAGGCTTCGCGCGTGTATGCAAAACCGTCCTGCGCATCCAGGCCCAAAGACTGGTAACTGGGCTGATAGAAAGCTTCCCCCGCCATAGCGGAGGAAAAACTCATAAACGCATGAGGCGCATGCGCCTTTAGCCCTTCCGCTAAAGCTTTGGCCCGGGTGACATGCCCCAGGCCATTGCCATTGGACACAATAAATCCAATGCGCGAGCGCTCACGCGCCCGCGGCGCGGCTTTTTCCAGATTATGAAGGGTGCGGCCTTCGAAGAGATAGACTCGGTCGCATAACCGCGCGAGGCGCTTTTCAGAAAGGATGCGCGGGCTGGCCAGAAATGATTTTGGCAGGCGGTCGCGCAGAATAGTGGTCGCGGCCGATGTGCGGGCATGCGAATAAATCAGAACCGTGTCGAATGCGGATACGGCGCGCATGAAATCGGCAAAGGCGAAATCGTCACGGCGCAGCGCGTCCCAGTCCGGGACGATGATGCCGGCTTTGGGACGCAGATCTATCAATTGAAGAAACGGTTGAGAAAGCCCTTGTCTTCGGCAGCGGGGCTGTCTGTTCTGGTTTTGCCTTCACCCGCCCTGGCCTTTTTCTTTTCGCGCTGAATGCGGCGCGCCTCGTCATAGGCGGCCTGCTCATTGGATGTGATGTTGCCATCATCATTCGCGTCGATATCATCGAACCGTTTGGCGGCGGTGTTCAGATATTCAACTTTGCTGAGCAAGCCGTCTTTATTTTCATCGCCATGCAAACGCTTGATGCGTTGGACCGGCGCCTTGGCGGTGCCGTTATCGGTCTGCGCGTATGCGGCGGGGGCCAGAAGTGTTAACAACAGCGCCGAAACGACCAAGATGCGTAAATTCACATTTACCTGCCTTTTGAAGGGTTTAGACCAGCAATAGCCCTAAAAAGCTCAAAGGTTAATACCCCTTTTTCAAATATGTTCAAAAATAGCAATCGGTTCCTCTTTTTTTGCTAGATTGTTTTTTAAAATCATGTAAAACCATAATATATTGCAACTGATTTCAATTTCCGGGGACCTCTATGTTATCAGCATCACAAATTCGCGCCGCGCGCGCTCATCTGGATTTAAGCCAGGATGACGTTGCCGCAGCCACAGGCATTACCAAATATACCCTTTCCAATATCGAGCGCGGCGCGACAGAAGCGTCGAGCAAAAGCCTTGAAGCCCTGCAGAGCTTTTTTGAGCGCAAGGGTCTTTCCTTCACGCCGGATGACGGCGTCAAAAAAGTCACCACCGATATGCGTTCCTATGAAGGGGCGGAAGGTTTCCGCGAGTTCATGTGGGACGTTTACGACACCATGAAAGCGCATCCCGGCACGTATTGTGTTTCGAACGTCGACGAACGGAACTGGATTAAATGGATGGGCGTTGAGGACCTGGAACTTTTCGTCAAGAAAATGGCAGACCTGAAAAATGTCTACGCCCACATCATCGTCAAGGACGGCGACGAGGTGGTTGTCGACAATCATGCAGAGTACCGCAGCATTTCTGCCGATCTGTTCTACGACAACACGTGCTTTTACGTTTATGCCGACAAGCTGGCTTTGATCCGGTTCGAGGCAAATAATGTCATCGTCCGTGTTCTGCAGAACAAATACTTCAGCGAGAGCTTTAAACTGATGTTCTATCGTTTCTGGGATAAATTCGCCAACCGTATGACGGCAATGCCTGTCTATATTCCTGATTACGCAGCGGCGTAAGAGCAATCATGACCGATCTCAATCCTTCGACACCTAACGAAGACGACGGCCTTCCCCAGCCTTTGCCTCTTCTTTTTAACCAGCCCGCAGCCAATGGCAACGGGCAGGATCTTAATGACGGTGTGATCTTCAAGGTCGCAAAGGTGGAAGGGCAAGACATGTTACCTGCTAATAATGCCAAACCGGCGCAAGCGCCGCTGGAAATGTTCAGCACCCGCTTCAACGGATTCAGTGGTTTTCCCGTCGTAGCCGACCTGCCCACCGATTTCATAGACAATCTTTCCGGCAAGCGTCATGGCAATATGTCCCCGCACATGTATCACAATAGTGCCCTGCCCGCCTGGGAAAAGGTAACGCAGCATCGCGATTACTATCCGGCGCATTCCGACACTCAAATCATCCACGACAACGAAACCTTTTTCCAAGCACTGGGTGATGAATTGCGCAAAGAATCCGGGATGGATCTTGCCTACATCGAAATGGGCGTGGGCGCGGAATACGCACTCAACCATAAGACCATTCCTATGATCAAAGCACTGGGCGCGACGGATGTGGGTTTGCTGGATTATTCTTCCAGTGCTGTGGGCCTGGCGTCTTTCCATCTTGCGGAACACATGCCCGAGATCAAGCGCCACCAGATGATGGCAAATTTCAATACCCAAAGCTTCGGCGGCCTCGCGCCCAAAGATAAGCGCAAAATCTACGCGTTATGGGGCTGCACGATGGGTAACTTTGAAAGCCCCGCGGCAATCGACGTGCAAGAAATGCTCGGCAAGTATCTTGGCCACTATTTAGCCCAGATGGATAAAGGTGATATTCTTCTTCTGAGCGTCGACCTTAATCTGGATCCAAAGAGCCTGCATCGCGCGTACAACGAGATCTTCCACGATTGGGTTAAGAAAATGCCGCCTTACCTGGCGCAGAATTTCAAAGGATCCGGCTACGACACTGTCGATCACCAGTATTCCAGCGAGTGGAATGCAGAACACAACGTTTTCTTGTTTGGATTCAAACCGCGCAAAGACGGTACGATCAAGTGGAACGGGTACACCGTGCCTTTCGTCGGCAACCGCACGAACGTGCACCTGAATTCGCGCCGCTTCATTCAATCCACGCTCAACAAGGCATACGACACAACCGTTAACGTGGATGTTGTGACTAAAGAGCGTAAAAAATTCCAGATTTATGACATCCTACCGGACCGCCGGCGTTACATTTCTGTGCAAGCTTTGCAGGTCGTGTAACAACGGAACTTTTTTAGGGTTAAGCCGTTCGTAGACCGTTCGATACAAACCCATTGAAAGGACCTCGTCCATGAACCCGAAAATTCTTATGACCGCCGCCGCATGCTTTGCGCTGCTGAGCACGGCCGTTAGCGTTCAACATGCCAAAGCCGAAGACGGTACAGTGCCCAATTCCATGCCTGTGGTGTCCACGACCGCGCCGGTCACACCGACCTCGTCGACCGTTGTCACCAAAAATCTGGATGGCAGCACAACCACCACAACCACGACGGCTTATTACGTCGACTACGATAAAAACAAAAACGGCATCCTCGATAGCAACGAATTCTATACCTATGCTTATCGCGTCTGGGATACGGATCGCGATGGTTACCTGAGCGATGAAGAATGGAAACTGTCGACCGCGCGTTGGTACGGCCCGACCAGCAACACCTATCAGACCTACACCTACTGGGATAAGAACGGTGACGGCAAAATCGACGCCACCGAATTCGATACCGGCGCGGCTTCAACCAAGCTGTATACGGTTTGGGATACCAATGCTGATTCCCAGATCAACAACGATGAATACGCAGCCGCCTCTTTCCGTGTTTACGACACGAACAATGACGGCGTTCTTTCCATGGATGAGTGGAGATCTGGTCTGTAAGACCTGCGTAGTTACTTGTTAATACATACAAAAACCCCGCTTGAAGAGGCGGGGTTTTTTATTGTCTGATGGAAACTTGACCGGCGGCAAGCAGCCGTACTAATTTTCGTAATAATAAAAACAGGGACTATCCGTGCTTCACATTCCTTTTGAGCTCGCCGTCAGCGGCGACGAGCCAGACAAAACCATTCCATGCTGCCTGGTCGAATTATCGGTCAATGATACGCATTATCTGTCCCAGATTGCCGGCCATGACCGGGTACACAGTTTTGGCGCGCAAACCGTCGATGATTTGTGCAAATACCGTGTCGGGGGCAGAGCGAAGGCCGCCTTCGCTATCGTGAGTCACGCCGAAGATAAAGTTGAAGCTGTTATTTTCGGACACCGGTCCAACAAGCCGATCAAGAACGGCAAGGATCTGCAAGGCAACGTCGCTAAAATTCTGCACGAGAAGACCAGCAAGCGTTTTGACGGGCAAACGACAGCAATGGTATTTTATACAATCTCCGCCATCACAGATACCAAGGGCACGGGCCAGGCTCTGATCGACAAGCTGCTGGAAACAGACCATGGCTTTTTGCCGGCGACGCTTTCACCGCTGCGCACTCTAAGCGATGCTTATCCCGGGATTAGCCAGCGACAGTTCGCGCGTATGGCGCGTGAAGAAAAACAAATGCTTGCGTTCCTGCATCTGCTGAACTTCAAAGATGTGGTCCAGGGCTTCCACATGGGCAGAGGCGCTATAATCCGAGACATCAAACTGGACGCCAACCTTGCCAACAGCCAGGACGGTATTCTGGGCAGGCGGGTCATGGTGAATTACGGCTATATCGGCGGTGACCTCAGCGTACTTGCCGAAAACAAATCCATCCTGCGCAGCATCAAAGCCAGCGGCCAGAAGCAAGATATTATCCGTCTGGTCGAGCGGCCGCTTGCCAAGCACCTCACCCGTCTGGTCGCAAGCGGTGTGATGAAGCAATATTATCCGGCAGGTTTTGCCGATAATATAAAACGTGCGGCGGAAACTTACGGTGTTTTTTCGGCCGCTTAAAAATTCCAGATATAAAAAAACGGCCCCTTTCTGGGGCCGCTTTTTTTACTGGTGAAAAATCTTACGGCTGACCCTGGAGGTATTTATCCATCTCGGTTGACTGTCCGTTCGCCGGGGGCATTTCGGATGACGGTGCGGGCGCTGCGGCGGGCGGCATTTCCGATGACGGCTGGGGTTGCGGGGCCGGTGCGATTGGCGCGGGTTGCGGCGCCGGTTCCGCTGCCGGGGTAGTTGCCGGTGTTGACGATGCCGGCGGTGTCAGCGCGGCGTCAGACGGCGGTGCTTCCGCCGGGGTCGCTGCAGGCGCGGCCGCAGGGTTTGGGGCTGGCGCAGCAGCGGCGGCGGCAGCTTCGGCTGCAGCCGCGGCCTCTCTGGCCTCTTCTGCTGCTTTTGCGGCAGCCTCTTCCGCTTCTTTGGCTTCTTCTTTGGCTTCCTGCGCGGCTTTGGCAGCGGCTGCTTTTTCGGCAGCTTTACGCTTGGCTTCGGCAGCCGCTTTGGCTTTGGCTTCCTGTTTTGCCTTCATCACGGCGGGATCATCTTCCGGCGAGACAATCGGTTTCATGCGCGCAGCGGTTGATTTTGCCGGCGTGACCGTCGTGGTTTTTGTTACGGCGACAGGCTGGCCATCAACCGCCAGACGCACGGCGTCGATGACTTCGGTGCCGTTCTGCGCCGGTTCAACCATAGACGACGACATGGATGGATTGAGCTGTTCATCAATCACCGGCTGCATGCGCACAGGCATGGGCGGGGCAATCGGTGCGGTGCCGATGCGGCTTTGATCGGTCACATCGCCGGGCCAGGCGGGTTTCGGCCCCTCGCCGATATCGGCGTTGCGGAAGTCGACGATCAGCGGATCGGGGTATTCCCACATGCCGCCGGTGCCGGCGTCATAAACCTGGCCGATGAAACCGGTCGGCGCGTTGCCGACAACGGTGCGGTCGACCACGGTCGAGGGGATTTTGAATTTCTTATAGAGGTTCTGTTCGCCTTTGCATTCGGCGGTGAGATCTTCGCGCGAGCGTTCCAGATTTACCTTGTTCGGGAACTGGCCAGCATTGCGGAATTTAGATGTGGTGAATTCGCAGAAGGCGGTCGGGCTGCCTTTGACTACCACGTCGACGGTTTGCGAGCCGCCCTGGGTGACGGTGCCGCATGCGGCGAGGCAGGTGACCGAAATAACAGCTGCACTTAACAAAAGACGATTTGAACGCATCGCGCCGAAGACCCCATTCAGATGTTAGAATAGGGTCATGTTAACCGGAGATTCGGTGCTTACAATCAGGCCGCTTTGGATTTGGCGGATTTACCCACAGTTGCCGTGAAGGTCAGATCGCCGTCCTTCAGATCAACCTGTATGGCTGAACCATCAAGGATTTCGCCCTTCAGCAGGCGTTCGGCCAGCGGGTTCTGGACATAAGTTTGGATGATCCGTTTCAGCGGACGCGCCCCGTATGCAGGATCATAGCCGCGGTCGGCCAGAAACGCCTGCGCCTCCGGCGTGACCTGGATGGTGATTTTGCGGTCGGTCAGAAGTTTCTGCAGGCGCCTCAACTGGATTTCGACAATCGCACCCATTTGAGCGCGGCCCAGTCGGCGGAAGAGCAGAATTTCATCAAGACGGTTCAGGAATTCCGGACGGAAGCGCGCGCGAACCTGTTCCATCACGCCGTTACGCGCCTGTTCGACATCGGCCCCTTCCGGCAATTCGACCAAAAGATTAGCGCCGATGTTGGACGTCATGATCAGCAGCGTATTGGTGAAATCAACCGTGCGGCCCTGCCCGTCCGTGAGGCGCCCGTCGTCGAGAACCTGCAGCAGAACGTTGAATACATCCGGGTGCGCTTTCTCGACTTCATCAAAGAGGATCACCTGATACGGGCGGCGGCGGACGGCTTCGGTCAACGCACCGCCTTCGTCGTAGCCCACGTATCCCGGCGGTGCGCCTATGAGACGCGCGACCGAGTGTTTTTCCATGTATTCGGACATGTCCATGCGGATCATGGCGGTGTCGTCATCGAACAGGAATTCGGCGAGCGCCTTGGTCAGTTCGGTTTTGCCGACACCTGTCGGCCCCAAGAACATGAACGAGCCGATGGGACGGTTCGGATCCTGCAGACCCGCCCGCGCGCGGCGCACGGCATGAGCAACGGCGGTAATCGCCTGTTCCTGCCCGACGACGCGCTTGGCCAGGGAAGCTTCGAGGCTGAGCAGTTTGTCTTTTTCGCCTTCGAGCATTTTGGCGACGGGAATGCCGGTCCAGCGTGAGACCACTTCCGCGATGTCTTCTTCGGTCACTTCCTCGTTGATCATCGATTGTTTGGACGAGCCTTCGGAATCCTTGAGGCGTTTTTCGATGTCGGGAATGACGGAGTACGATATCTCGCCTGCCTTGGCCCAATCGCCGGAACGCTGCGCCTGTTCGAGGGCGATGCGCGCCTTGTCGAGGGCTTCGGTCAGTTTCTGGGCGTTGCCGAGTTTATCTTTTTCGGCCTTCCACTGCGATGTCAGATCGGCGCTTTGCTTTTCCAGCGCTTTCAGTTCTTTTTCGAGCGTTTGCAGGCGGTCTTTCGAGGCCTCGTCTTTTTCCTTGCCGAGCGCTGCCTGTTCGATTTTCAGCTGCATGACGCGGCGGTCGATTTCATCGAGCTCTTCGGGTTTGGAATCGACCTGCATGCGCAGACGCGCCGATGCCTCGTCGATCAGATCGATGGCTTTATCGGGCAGGAAGCGGTTGGTGATGTAGCGGTTGGACATTTGCGCGGCAGCGACGATGGAAGCATCGGTCACGCGCACACCGTGGTGCAGTTCGTATTTCTCTTTCAGGCCGCGCAGGATGGAAATGGTGTCGGCGACGGTTGGTTCGCTGACAAAGACGGGCTGGAAGCGGCGGGCGAGCGCGGGATCTTTTTCGATGTGCTTGCGGTATTCATCCAGCGTGGTGGCGCCGACCATGTGCAGTTCGCCGCGCGAGAGCGCAGGTTTCAACATATTGCCTGCATCCATCGAGCCTTCGGCTTTGCCGGCGCCGACGATGGTGTGCATTTCATCGAGGAAGAGGATCACCTCACCCGAGGCTTCCTTGATTTCATCCATCACGGATTTCAGGCGTTCTTCGAACTCGCCGCGGAATTTGGCGCCAGCCAGCAATGCGCCGAGATCCAGCGCAAGCAGGCGTTTGTTCTTGAGGCTTTCGGGCACATCACCATTGATAATGCGCAGGGCCAGGCCTTCGACAATGGCGGTTTTACCGACGCCGGGCTCGCCGATGAGCACCGGGTTGTTTTTGGTGCGGCGGGACAGCACCTGAATGGCGCGGCGGATTTCTTCATCGCGGCCGATCACGGGGTCGAGCTTGCCGGCACGGGCCACTTCGGTCAGGTCGCGGGCGTATTTCTTGAGCGCGTCGAACTGGTCTTCCGCGGCGGCGGTATCAGCGGTGCGGCCTTTGCGGCGGTCATTGACGGCGCCGTTCAACGCTTTGTCATCGATACCGGCATCAAGCAGTAATTCTGCGACGGGCGATGTGCGCGCCATGAGCATGGCCTGCAAGAGGCGTTCGGTGGTCACGAACTTATCGCCTGATTTTTCAGCCAGCACCTGCGCGCTGTCGGCAATCTTGGCGAGGTCGTTCGACATGCGAAGCCCTGCCCCGCCGCCGGTGACGGACGGGAATTTTACAATGGCGCGATCGAGCGAGGTCTTCAGTTTATCCGGGTTGCCGTTGGCGGCGCGGATCAGCGTGTCGACGAGGTTCGTGTCGTCGTCCATCATGACGCGCAGAAGATGCTCGGGCTCGAGGCTCTGGTTATTCTTGCGGGTGGCAAGTGTTTGCGCGGCCTGGAAAAAGCTGCGGACCTTTTCGGTCATTCTTTCAAAGTCCATGAAGGCACCTTTCGAATCTGACGAGACCTCTAAAGTATAAGCATCTCATATGGTTATGAACCGCCTCTTAAAAAAGCACGTACAGAACAAAGGATATAGGAATAAACTCCTTATTTCAAGGAAAACTTGTAAGAATGTCTTTTGTTATGGCAACTTATGGCCATGCAAACCACTTCACTCACTGAACGCTTCGGCAGACCCGTCCCCATCCCGGCGAAAATCGCCGCCGCGATCGATCTTTCTAAAAACAAAGTCACCGCCTATGCCCGTCCCGGCAAAGATGAAGTGACTGTCGTTTTCAAGGATGTGCAATCCATGGATGAAGGCCGCGCGCTCTTCGCGCAGATCGCAGAAAAGAATGCTGTCACCTCTACCAGCCTCGGCGACGAATGCGCGCTGACTGTCCGGACTTACGCGCTTTAATCTCTAATTATTATTCCACCAAAGTGACGGGTTCGTTGCGTTTCTTTTGAACGCGGCGGATGACGACGACGCCGAGGCCTGCTGTGATCAGCAGCGTGCCAACGACCAGCGGCAATGTGAGTTGCGTACCGGTGAAGATCATTGCAACCGCGATGGCGATGGGTGGAGTCAGCAGCGTGAAGCATGTCACCTTGGCGACTTCGTTGCGGCTGAGCAATTGCTGCCACCATGTGTGCGAAAGACTAACGACGAGCACCTGATAAGCCAGCACTGCACCCATGATGGCCCAGTCAACATCGGGCAGATGTCTCCACGCTGCCACGCCGCCGAAGGCCAGCGAAAACAGGCCCGCGATCGGGAACGAGGTTAAATTCAGAATAGCGATGAAGGATGCCGGATGGACTTTGCCCATTTTTCGCATGCGGATGTAGCTGTAGCTCAGGACCATCGACGATGCCATGAGAATGCCGAAGCCTTTGGGGCTTGCAGCGACATCAGGCACGCCCAGCATGACGATGAGGCCGATGGCACTTAAGCCCAAGCCAAGCGTTGTGCGCCAGGCGAATTTTTCGCCGAGCAGCAGCCAGCCCAAAACAACTGCAAAGACGGTTTGCGATTGCATCAGCACTGCGACAGAGGCTGGGTCGATCAACTGGATTCCCCAGAACAGCAGACCCTGGTGCAGCACGCCCATGAGAATCCCGATTTCGATGATGCGCCGGAAGGTTTTGCGGTCCGGCATTTTTGCGAAGGGTAAAAACAAAAGCCCTGTCAGGCCAAAGCGCAAGGTCAACGCCACAAGCGGATGCATTTGCATGACACCCGCCTTGATAACAGCGAAATGCCCGCCCCAGATGATAATGACAAGAAGAGCGAGGATGAGATCGCGGCGCGGCAGGAATGTTTGCATGCGCAGGAGTCTAAATTAAAAAAGGCCCCTGCATAGGCAGGGGCCTGAAATTATTTAAGGAGACGCTGATGTTTAAGCGGTTTCCATCGCCGGGGCAGCCGGGGCCTTGAACAGGCTGGACGGCAGGCCAAGATCGGGGCTGCGGACAGCATCGTCGCGGCGGTCGGCGCGGGGCGCGTTGACGACTTGTTGCTGCGGCGTTTCGGCTTCCATGGCCTGGTCGTCGTTCTGCGCAGCAGGCGGCGTCCACTGACCACCGGCGCTTTCGACGCCGAAGGAATTGATGATGCGCTGATAGTGCTCAGCGTGCTGGGAATAGCTTTCGGCCATCACAACGTCGCCGATGGCGGCTGCATCTTTAGCAAGAGCCAGATATTTTTCATGTACCTGCCAGGCGGTACCGCGAATGCGGACATCCGGACCGTTGGAATCAAATACCTGCATGCGCGGAGGTACGTTGTTACCGCGGCGCGGACCACCGTTATTGCGGTTCTTCATGCGTCTCTGGTTGTTGTGTCTCATGACCCTAAATCCTGACCCTTTTTTGTTCGCTTTGTGGATTCACACAGGTTTATCCACATGAGTTAAGCGTATGCTGTTCGTTCATTCCTGCAAGAAGTTCCTTCATTTTCAGTGTTCTATGAGTCAAATCAGACTCTTAGATATCCACACTCGCGATGAAGGATTACGCCTGTAATCCCGGTTCTTCGTTTTTGTTTCGCAGAATGTGGCGAGACTGACCGGGCGCTTCAAAAACGACAAGAGGGGAAATGTCAGCTTTTTCGCTTGGCGGGGACTATTTCAAGATCACGACTCGTTCGTGGTTGCCTAAATCGCGCCGGACCGCGATCACCTGCAGACCCACGTTTTCCGCGAGTCGCGCGACATCCGGCCTTTGCGTGAAGCCGATTTCAAACGCGGCATGCGCATCCTTCTTCATGTGATTTCGAATCTGTGGAAAAAGCGTGCGATACGGTGCGAGACCATCATCGCCACCATCGAGCGCGAGTATCGGATCGTAGAGTCGAACATCAGCATCGAGCGATTCAATCGCGGAGGATTCGATATAAGGCGGATTGCAGACGATCAGATCGAATGTGCCGCTGACAGATTCGAGGTAATCGCTCTCGATTGTCTGAACGCGGTCGCGCACGCCCAGATGCGTGAAATTCTCTTCGGCGATTCTCAGCGCGGCAGTGCTGATATCGGTCGCGACACCGCTGGCATCCGGATAGAGATGCAGCAAGGTGGCCAGAATGCAGCCTGAGCCCGTGCAAAGATCGAGAATGCGCGTATTTTCTTTTATATAGGGACGAACGGCATCAATCAGGGTTTCGGTATCGGGGCGCGGGTCGAGCACATCCCTGCTGACGGTAAAGCGAAGGCCGTAAAAATCCCGCGTGCCGGTGATTTTAGCGACGGGTTCATGTCTGAGGCGGCGCGCAATGGCATCATCCAGAACAGCGTTGGCTTCAAGGGGCGTATCGGGTTTCAGGATCACATCGTCCGGGGCGCAGCCCAGCGCGTATGACATCAGCAGTTTTGCATCAAGCTCGGGCGTGGGGGAAACATCGCGCAGTTTTCTGCGCGTTTCCAGATATAACGCGCCCAGACTTGTCATTGCCTGCCCTGAAGCGTTGCCATTTTCCCGGCCTGGTCTTCGCGGTGAAGGGCATCGATGATTTTATCGAGGTCCTGGCCGTTCATGACGCGGTCGATGCCGTGCAAAGTCAGATCGACACGGTGATCGGTGACACGGCCCTGCGGAAAGTTATAGGTGCGGATACGTTCGGAACGGTCGCCGGATCCGACCTGGCTTTTACGGTCGGCAGCGCGTTCGGAATCCAGCTTCTCGCGCTGGGCAGCCAGAATGCGGCTTTTGAGCACGGCCATCGCCTTGGCGCGGTTTTTATGCTGGGATTTTTCTTCCTGCACGGCCACAACGGTGCCGGTTGGCAGGTGCGTGATGCGGATGGCGGAATCGGTCCGGTTGACGTGCTGGCCGCCGGATCCGGAAGCGCGGAAGGTATCCACTTTCAAATCTTCGGCGCGGATGTCGACATCGGCCTCCTGCGCTTCGGGCAGCACGGCGACGGTCGCCGCGGAGGTGTGAACGCGGCCTTGCGTTTCCGTGGCGGGGACGCGCTGGACACGGTGAACGCCGGATTCGAATTTGAGTTTGGAGAAGACCCCTGCCCCTTCGACGGAGATGATCGCTTCCTTGATGCCGCCGAGATCACTTTCGGTCACGTCCATGATGTCAAAGCGCCAGCCGCGTATGGCGGCATAGGCGCGGTACATGCGTAAAAGATCGGCTGCGAACAAAGCGGCTTCATCGCCACCGGTGCCGGCGCGGATTTCCAGGATCGCGTTACCCTCGTCAGCCGAGTCTTTAGGGATCAGGGTCAGGTGCAGCGCTTCTTCGAGGGCGGGGAGTTTTTCTTTGAGTTTGTAATATTCCTCTGTCGCGATGTCTTTCATATCCGGGTCGGACATCAGGGCTTCGAGATCGGCGTATTCTTTCAACGCTGCGTTATACGCTTCGGCGGCGTCGACGACAGGCTGCAGATTGGCATATTCGCGCGAATTCTTGACGAAGTCGCCGGCGCGAGCGGGATCGGCCATCATGGCCGCCAGTTCGCGGTGGCGATTCAAAATACTGTCGATGTGCGCTTCAAAGGCCATAGGGGCGGGATATTAGCGGGATGAGCGAGCAAAGCCAATCAGGCGATTTGGGGTTTTTGCCCGGTTTTGTGAACGGCGCAGAACGCTCGGTGATGTTCCCGGGCACTGGTCCGCGCGGCCTCCAGATCCCGGCAGATTTCGCGATAGGTTTTACCCTCGTCTTCCGCAAAAGGACGGAGTTTCTTTGAGCGGAGGGGATGCTTGAGCTTACGCAATGCTTTGACCTCAAGCTGACGGATACGTTCACGCGTCACGCCGAAAATATTACCGATCTCTTCAAACGTATTATCATTCGCCCGGCCAATGCCAAAATGTGCCCGAAGAATGAATTCTTCGCGGGGTGTCAGTGTGTTTAGAGCTTGTGAGACGGCTTTCTGACGCTGGTCATATTCAATTTTTTCCAGTGGATCCACCGCGAGTTTTACAACGTAATCCTCGCAGGCCAGTTCATTATCGGGATCCGTCATGTCGAACACGTCCCGCTCGGGTAAATCGAGATCGAAATCATGATCGTTGGGGTAGTTATGGTGGGAGGCGAGGTCTTTGACTTCGCGCTGTTCATCGAGGATCGCATCTTTATCCAGAGGCCCAAAAAGATGCTGCGGCGGGGTTTTCAACACGCCGGCTACCGCCATGGCTGTCAGCGAATAGGCGCGCAGGCGCACATTGCCGCCTTCGCCGATACTGTAATACCTACGGTGATAGTTTCCGCCCCGCAGCAGCATTTTAACTTCGCGGGCGCTCAGTGCCGCCATCATCTGCATATCCGTTTCGGTATGGCTTTCGCCAAGATAATCATTCTCACGCGCCCATTTCTGTACACGGACCAGGAAATCGTCGAAGCGATGCAAATTGATACGCAGCAACGCCCGGAAGACTGGCGGCGTGACTTCGTTGAGAAGCGGGTTCAGGGCTTTCAGGCGTTTGATGTTGCGGGCCTTGACGTATTCCTCAACCTCGCGCTGGCCGAAATGCAGTTTGAAGGCAAGCAGATCGTCCTGCGGCGGCGTATAAGACGCAGCCGGGCTGATGATGCGATCTTCCTTCGAGAGTGTGCCTTGCCCATCCGGGAACAAGGCGGCCCTCCCCCAGAAATCTGCAGGGAAAATCTGGCTGGCGAAAGGCGTGTCGGGATAGGTCAGTGAATACATCTGCGCGACCTTGCTTAAATTTTGCGCATCCTTACGGGTCAGGCGGCCAGGGATCTGGCCGACAGCCACAAGGGAGATGCGCGGCACGAAATCGAAACCGATTTCAGCGCGGCGGTTATTGTAGCCGCGGGTCAGATAGTCGGCTGTCGACAGGAACAGAACATGGCCCTTGCGGTGCAACCAGGTCAAAACGCGGCCTGCGGTCAAAATGCCATCCGGCATATCGGCGCGAATGTCTTCCAGGCGTGGATCGACGATGCGGTCGAGTTTGACCAGGGTATCGAAGTCATGGCCCAGACCGTATTCGTGCGCCAGCATTTCGCCGATGGTGCGCTTGACGAGCTTGCGGCTGGAAATTTCGCCCCAGATGGGCAGGCTGGCGATGACGCCGGGTTTCATCCGGTCGCCCAGGATGACGTTGAATTCTTCGGATACAGCCTTGGCGTGTTCGATATCAGAGCAGAAATTGATGCCGGAACGACCGAAGAGCGGGCGGTTGGTATCGGGGTCCGTGAAGGTTGCGTAAAAATGCGCCATGGCGCGGGCAACGCCCTGATTGTTGATGACCTTACCCAGTTCGCGCGCATCCAGTTCGCCGGTCGCGGTCAGGCGTATGTTTTTGAGGCTGAGCTCGGGATCCTCGAATTCAATGAAGCTGTTTCGCGTGGGTGAGAGAATGCCTTTGGCGACGGCGACATCGAACGGCAGGCGGTAGACACATTTATAACCGGCGGCTTCGAGACTTTTCTCGATGCTGTAGGCCTGCGTCGCAGTAAAGGACGTTTTGAAAGTTTTTGAGAGGCTTAAATTAAAAGCATGCTTGCGGCGTTCGGAGAGACCTTCGTGATCTTCGTCTTTTACGATCAGGTCGAACATGCCGTCTTTGAAGGTGGTGGTCTCGGCATGTTTACTAACGGCCCAGTAGGACCCGATCAGCAGTTGCACATCGAGTCTGGGCTTGCTGAATTTCAGCAGGCCCACGTCATTGAACAGATGAGGTGAAAAGATTTCGGCTTCTTCCAGCGTCTGGCTCATCAACTGGCGCGTGGGACACATGATGAGAAAACGCGCTGGTGGCTCGCCGTCTGCAATTTGCGATGCCAGAAGTTCAAGCATGGTTAGGAAGACCACTGTTTTGCCCGACCCGGTCGGCATATCGGCGTAAAGCTGCGTTTCGCCTTTACTGAATTCGTCCAGGAACGCTTCCAGCGCTTCTCGTTGGGCCCAATCGAGACGCTTATATTCAGGCGTGTCGCGATAGGCGCCAGCGCGCAGGCGCCGGGTCAGTAAAGGGATGCGGTTTTCCATGCCCAAATGTGTAATGAATGCCGGCCTTAAGCGTCAAATTTACGCTTCAAGACCCCTCGCAAGTTCATAAAAAACCAAATCGGTGGTTCATCATGCGGCTTTGACCGGTGCGGGCAATCTGGATTGCAGTTCTCTGGCCTTGGCTTCGACCTGGGCGACGATATGGCTGACGATGTCTTCGTTGCCTTCCTGGATGCGGTGGTGCTGTTCGCCGTTCAGGTAGATCTGGTGGGTGCCTTTACCGCCGCCGGTCAGGCCGATATCAGTCATCAGCGCTTCGCCTGGGCCGTTGACGACGCAGCCGATGATGCTGACGGTCATGGGGGTGGTGACGTGCGCGAGACGCTGTTCCAGCACCTCGACCGTTTTGATGACGTCGAATTGCTGGCGTGCGCAGCTGGGACAGGCGATGACGTTGACGCCGCGGTGGCGCAGGCCCAGACCTTTGAGGATCTCAAAACCGACTTTGACTTCTTCGACCGGATCCGCCGAAAGCGAGACGCGGATGGTATCGCCGATGCCGGACCAGAGCAGGTTGCCGATGCCGATCGCGGATTTGACCGTGCCCGTGCGCAGACCCCCTGCTTCGGTGATGCCCATGTGCAGCGGATAATCGCAGGCGTCGGCGAGCAACTGATAGGCGGCGACGGCCATGAAGACGTCGGAGGCCTTGCAGCTGATTTTAAAATTTGTGAAATCGTTGTCCTCGAGGATGCGGATGTGGCGCATGGCGGATTCCAGCATGGCGTCGGGGCATGGCTCGCCGTATTTTTCGAGGAGGTCGCGCTCGAGCGAGCCTGCGTTCACGCCAATGCGCATGGCGCAGTTATTATCCTTGGCGGCCTTGATGACTTCGCGAACGCGGTCGGCAGAGCCGATATTACCGGGATTGATGCGCAGGCAGGCGGCGCCAGCCGCGGCGGCTTCGATGCCGCGGCGATAATGGAAATGAATATCGGCAATGAGCGGAACGTTGACGGCCTTCACAATATCTTTGAAGGCGGTAGTGCTGGCTTCATCAGGGCATGACACGCGCACGATGTCGGCGCCGGCGTCTTCGCAGCGCTTGATCTGCGCGATGGTGGCGGCGGCATCCGATGTCAGGGTATTGGTCATCGTCTGCACCGTGATCGGGGCATCGCCGCCGACAGGCACATTGCCCACCATGATCTGGCGGGATTTGCGGCGGGCGATCTGACGCCACGGGCGGATTGATGTATGGTCGGCGCTCATAAGCTTGCTATGTAGCGGAAATTTGAGGCTTTTCCAAGGAAATCAGGTTATTCGGCAGTGACGGGCGCCGGACCGGCGGCCGGAGACGCGACGGCGGTGCCTGCTGCCGGTTCAATGGCCGTTTGCGCAGGCACGGACGCGGTGCCGTTGACTTTGTAAGCGGTCAGGGCGGAAACCGGCAGGTCGCGGACTATGCCCTTGCGGCCTTCGAACACGTCGACGGTTTTATTGTCCCAGAAGACTTTCACGCCTTCGGCATTGCCGGTGGAGAGGATGAGATTGTCCATCGCCGGGGCGGTGAAGCTTTCGCCGGCTTTGAGCACGCGGGAGAATAAAATCTGGTTGGGATTGTTGGCCGAGCGGATTTCAACCCAGCTGGCTTCGATGGCGGTGACTTTGAGTTTGCCATCGCCCTGGATGATGGGTTCTTCGGCAACAGGTTCCGGCTTGGACTGTATGGCAGAGACCGGCAATTGCGGTTCGGCCTCGTTCTGGCTCGTAATATTGCCGAGCAGAAGGATCAGGATACCGATGATGGCGAGCGTGCCGATGCTAGCTGCGACCATCCACCATGCCGGCGAGCGGGATTCCGTAACGGGAATGGGGAAGTTGAGATCGCGCTGCGTGGTGTGACCGATGCATTGCGATTTGAACAGATAGACGATTTTGTCGCTATCCAGTTTCAGGTATTCGGCGTAGGCGCGCACAAAGCCGATGGCGTAAACGCGGCCCGGCAGACGGGAAATATCCCCTGCTTCGATTGCGGCGATATGTTCGGGGCGGAGATTGAGGTGAGCCGCCACATAGGGCAGTTCAAGACCAAACTGGATGCGCGCACGGCGGAGAACCTCACCCACCGGTAAATCGGTGTAGTGGTCCAGGATGTTCCGGTCGACCATTCGCAGTTTGAGCATGCCCGATTTATAACAGGCGCTCAGGGTTTTTACAGGGGTGTTTTAAAGTAATCCACGAAGGAAATTTTATCCCCAGCTTGGGGATAAGACGGGGCCGGTCAGATGCCAGAATCCAGTGAAAACGCGGCGTGGAGGGCGCGGACGGCCTTTTCGGCGTCGTCCTCTCCGATCAGGACGCTGATTTTAATTTCCGAAGTGCTGATCGCCTTGATGTTGATGTTTTCGGCGGCCAGGGTTTCGAACATTTTCAAAGGCACTTCCGGATGCGCGCGCATGCCGATGCCGATGATGGATACCTTGGCGACTTTATCGTCAGTCAGAATATCTTTCGAATGGATGTCAGCTGAATTCTGGATCGCTTTCAAGGCGCGCGGCATGTCGGCGCGCGGCACGGTGAAGGTGAGATCGGTGTTGCGGCCATCGGGCGTGACGTTCTGCACGATCATGTCGATGGTGATGCCCGCATCGGCGAGCGGGCGCACGGCGCGCGCGGCGATGCCTGGCTGATCGCTGATGCCGATCAATGTGATCTTTGCTTCATCTTTCGCGCAGGTGACCCCTGAGATCACGTTTGATTCCAACATATCTTCCTCCTTCACGAGAAGCGTGCCGGGCAGTTCGCTGCCGACGGCTTTGTCCAGACTTGAAAGCACCTGTAAATTCATGCCGCATTTCATGGCGAGTTCAACAGAACGGATCTGCAAAACTTTTGCGCCGACACTCGCCATTTCCAGCATTTCCTCGAACGAGATCGTTTTCAGCTTGCGTGCTTCTTTGACGATGCGCGGATCGGTCGTGTAAACACCATCGACATCGGTGTAGATATCGCAACGATCGGCCTTGAGTGCCGCCGCCAATGCCACGGCCGATGTATCGGACCCGCCGCGGCCCAGCGTGGTGATGCGGCCATCTTCGGTAATGCCCTGGAAGCCGGCGACGACCGGCACCTCACCGCGCTCAAGCGCCTTCAGCAGGGGTTCGGCCTGAATGTCTTTGATGCGGGCGCGGCCATGCGCATCGGATGATGTGATGCCCGCCTGCCAGCCCTGCCATGACCTTGCATTGATGCCGCGCTTTTGCAGGGCTATGGCCATGAGACCGGCGGTGACCTGCTCGCCGGTGGCGACCACGGCGTCGTATTCGCGGGCGTCGTGGTCGGCGTGCAGGTCGTTGCACCATTTGACCAGCTGGTTGGTGACCCCGGACATGGCCGAGACGACCACCGCGCATTTATGCCCGGCGGCATGTTCACGCACGACTTTTTCGGCCGCATTTTCAATGCGGTCGAGGTCGGCGACGGATGTTCCGCCAAATTTCATGACAAGTGTCGACATGTGTTCTAGATATTGCCTATGCGAACGACAGCCAACAAGCGCGAAATAGAGAACTTTACGTCCCTTGCCGACAAATGGTGGGACGAAACCGGGCCGATGAAGCCCCTGCACGCGCTAAACCCTGTGCGTTTGCGCATCCTGAAGGGCTGGATTGGCGAAGTTAAGGGCAAAACCATCCTTGATGTCGGGTGCGGCGGCGGGATTGTCTGCGAACCCCTCGCCCGCATGGGCGCCAAAGTAACCGGAATCGATGCCGGGCAGGAGAATATCGACGCTGCGAAGGCGCACGCGGTACAATCTGGTTTAAGCATTACTTACAAGGCGACGACGGCTGAAGACTATAAAGGCCAGTTCGATGTCGTGCTGGCGCTGGAGATCATCGAGCATGTCGAGGACCCTGCCCTGTTCGTTCAGTCGCTGATCAAGCTGGCCAAGCCCAAGGGCCTGATCATTCTTTCCACCATCAACCGCAATGCCAAGGCGTTCGCGCTGGCTAAGGTGGCGGCTGAATATATCCTGGGCTGGGTGCCCAGAGGCACGCATGATTTCAACAAATTCCGCAAGCCGTCCGAGATTGCCGAATGGCTGGATGGCAAAGCGAAGATCACCTACATGCGCGGCATGACGTTCGACCCGCTGCGCGGCGAGTTTGCTGAAAGCGCCGATGTCGATGTGAATTATTTTATCTGCGCGGTTAAATCGTAAAGCCGGCAGGCACGACACCTTTTTGCTTCATTCTGCTGATTTCCAGCCTCGCTTGCAGTTTCCGAAAATTTTCGTTGGCTGTGTTCAGCGTGTCGTTCAAGGCAGAAAGACGTATAAAGGTTTCATCCGTCAGCATGCCTGAATGCGTGACCAGATCAAGCAAGCGCGTTGACGTAACATTCAAATTGAGCACGCCCTCGCTCACAGGCTTCATGATGCGCGCGCTTTCACCGGTGGCGCCGAAACGTTTCTCGATTTCTTTTTCAAAGGCTCGCGCGACTTTCCCTGACATTTGAACCTGCGTCAGCTTGGTATAATGCGCTTTGAACGCTTCGCTCTGTTCTTCCAGTGAGAAATCACCCCCCACGAGGCCGCTGGATCGCAGAAGGCGTATTTCTGAATCAATACGAATTTCGCGGAGTTTTTCATCCACGCTGCGCAACCTGTCGTTAAAGGCTGCCAAGAGCATGAAATTTTTGGGTGTCATCTGCTCAGGATGAGCGACCAGATCTTCCAGATGCGTATTTTCTACGGCGAGGTCATTTGCATCGGTGCGGACGTCCTGCATGAGGTCATTCGACATGATGGTCAATTCCTCCGCGACTTCCCTCCATACTTTTTTAAAAGCATCGCCGCGCTCTTTGTCCTGAATGCCATAGACACGCATGGCACCCTCAAAAACGGCCGCCGTGTTATTCATATGATGATGCAGTTCGGCATCCAATGCCTCCACGATCATGATCGAGGTCTGCACCTGCACGAGTTTATTGTAGTAATCCTTGATGGAGACCAGTTCAGCCATCATTCTACGTAACAAGGCAAAATAGTTATGTCAAAACTGAAAAAGTTCCCAAGCCGCGGAAATAAATACGACTTTGTGCGATGCCGTAGAGATAGGGAGTAGCGTTAACTTTTATCGACCTATACTATTTGCTTATGTCCGATCTTTTCTTCGCCCTTACCGTTCTCTCCATGCTGATCGTTGTCGGTATCCTGGCTGTCGGGATGACCGCCATGGCCAAAGGCGGCGACTTCAATAAGAAATACGGCAACAAGCTGATGCGCCTGCGCGTCCTCATGCAGGGTGTCGCCCTGCTGTTTCTGGCCCTGACCATCGTTACGAAATAGGAACTCTCATGAAGATTCTGGTCCCCGTTAAGCGGGTCGTCGATTACAACGTCAAAATCCGCGTCAAACCCGACGGTTCGGGCGTCGACCTGGCCAACGTCAAGATGTCGATGAACCCGTTTGACGAAATCGCCGTCGAAGAAGCCGTGCGCCTGAAGGAAGCCAAGATCGCGACAGAAATCGTCGTGGTGTCGATCGGCGTGCCGCAATCTCAGGATACGATCCGCACGGCGATGGCTGTTGGGGCTGATCGCGGCATTCTGGTTACGACAGCTGAGGCCGTCGAGCCGCTGGCGGTCGCCAAGATTTTGAAAAAGATCATCGAGAAAGAAACTCCCGATCTCGTCATCATGGGCAAACAGGCCATTGATGATGACAGCAACCAGACCGGCCAGATGCTGGCGGCGATGCTGGGCTGGGGCCAAGGGACTTTTGCGTCCAAGCTTTCAGTCGATAACGGCAATGCGTCGGTCACGCGCGAAGTGGATGGCGGTTTGGAGACTGTTTCCCTGAAGCTGCCGGCTATCGTTACGACCGATCTGCGTCTCAACACGCCGCGTTATGCCGCCCTGCCCGCGATTATGCAGGCGAAGAAAAAACCGATGGAAACGATTGATGCGGCTTCGCTTGGTCTCGACATCGCGCCGCGCCTCAAAACGCTCAAAGTTGAAGAACCGGCCAAGCGCAAAGGCGGCATCAAGGTCGCCGACGTTGACGCGTTGGTCGACAAACTGAAAAACGAAGCGAAGGTGATCTGAGATGGCCATTCTTGTTGTTGCCGAACTGATCGAAGGCAAAATCACACCCGCGACGTTATCGACGATCACTGCCGCCACCAAACTCGGCGGTGATATCCATATGCTCTTCGCCGGGCCCGGTTCACAAATTGAAGCTGTGCAGGGCGTTTCCAAAAACCTCAAATGCGACGATGCCGGGCTGTGCCACGGCATGCCGGAAAACACGGCTGCTCTGGTCGCCAAAATTGCCAAAGACGGCGGGTACAGCCACGTGCTGGCGCCGGCTACGTCGTTTGGTAAAAACGTTCTCCCGCGCGCGGCTGCGTTGCTGGATTCGCAGCAGGTTTCCGACATCACCGGCGTTGTTTCCGCCGATACATTCGTGCGCCCGATTTATGCTGGGAACGCGATCGCCACGGTGCAGTCATCCGACGCCGTCAAATTCATCACCGTGCGCGGCACGGCGTTTGATAAGGCCGCGATGGGCGGCAACGCCGCAACCGAAGACGTCGCGGGCACAGGCGATACGGGGCTTGCGACCTTCACATCGGCTGAGCTTTCGAAATCGGAAAGACCGGAACTGACAGCGGCGAAAATCGTCGTCTCGGGCGGGCGCGGGCTTGGTTCGGGCGAAAACTTCAAGATCATCGAGGCGCTGGCCGACAAACTGGGCGCGGCCGTGGGCGCATCGCGCGCGGCGGTCGATGCGGGGTTCGTGCCCAATGATTACCAGGTCGGGCAAACAGGCAAGGTGGTTGCGCCCGATCTTTACATCGCGGTCGGTATTTCCGGCGCGATCCAGCATCTGGCGGGAATGAAAGATTCCAAGACCATCGTCGCGATCAACAAGGACGGCGAAGCGCCGATCTTCCAGATTGCGGATTACGGGCTGGTCGGCGACCTATTTACGGTTGTGCCGGAACTGACGTCGAAGCTGTAATCATTTTATCGAACACTGCGCGAATACCCGGGGCTGCCCAGTCAAACTGGCCGTTGAAAGTGGCGCGCAGCTTGCCGGACGGATCGATCAGATATGACATCGGCAGGTTTGGCGGGCTGAAGGTTGTCATCATCGCGCCGTCGTCCCAATTACGGGTGAAATCGGCGAACTGATGTTTTTCAATCGCGCTTTGCGCCTGTTCGATTTTGGCATCCATGGAAATGGCTATGACCTGCAGACCCTTTCCTTTGTAATCGTCGGCCAGTTTTGCAAGGGATGGCATTTCGACAATGCAGGGCGGGCACCATGATGCCCAAAGATTGACCAGCGCCCATTGGCCCTTCAGATCGGTGAGGTTGGCGGGCGTGGTAAGGTCTTTCGTATAGGCCCCGGCGATCTCCTGCCGGTCTTTATGAATGGTGACGCCCGGAATGGCGGATTCGAACGCATCGGCCTGAAGACGGAATTGCCAGATGCCGGCCACCGCCAGCAGCAGCAGGAAGTTGGCAGTCAGGGTCCAGATATAATTGCGCGTTGTTTTTTTCATCATGGCGGTTACGATACACGAAGCGTCATAGAATAAGGCAGCGTCTTAAATGAAGAAAATCCTGATTTGCATTCTGGCTGTTTCGATGTTGGCCGCGTGCGGCATCAAGCCCAGCCGCGTGACCGCGCCCGCCGGAGAAAAAGACGTATACCCGCGCCAGTACCCGGCCCCGGTTACGGACGACAATACTGAAGAGCCTTTAGAAGATTAATTTACAAAACGGACGTCGAGCGAGCCATCGGCTTCAAGCACGCCTTGAAGTTCGGCGCCGAAGGTCATGTTTTCGCCCGCTTTTAGGACTTCCTGCGGCAGAGTGATGCGCTTGCCCTCGCCCTTGGTGCCATCCGATTCCAGCGGGGTGATTTCAACCGGCGGCAGGGCAAGATCCTGTTCGGTCGTGTTTGTTACCTTGCCGGTGACGACCGTCATATTATTGACGATGCGGGCTGTGACGTCGCTGAATTCCAGGCCGGCAGCATGGTCTTCATGGGCAACGCCCATCATACCGGCGACCGGTTTCAGGAAAGAAGGCGCGTGGCCGGTCATGGCCAGGCCGTAGGTGACAGCGCCCATCAGGGCCACAGCCAGCACAAAACCGATCAGTATTTTGCCTAACATGGCGCCGTTGAGGCTGGATAACAGGCCGGGGCCGCCCTCTTCGTCGTCCTCGTCTTCGTGGCGGGGATGAACGGAGGCGGGAATCGGGTCGATGTCGTCGTCTTCCTCCATCGCCCGGAAACCGCCGAAACGCTGCGGTATTTCTTCGGATTCCTGCATCCAGACATGCCCGCAATTGCTGCAGCGGACGCGGCGGCCACCCGGGGTCACCATGGACACGGGAATATCAAAAGTCTGCGAACATTCGGGACAGGTTATTTTCATGCTGTACCAATTATGAGTGCGGCATATTATAAAGGTCAATCATGACCTTGCACCGCCTCATCACCGGCTTTATCGCCCTGTCCACAACCTTATGCCTTTCCGGCCTGTGGTTTTCGCAGGCCTTTGCGCAATCTGCCTGCAGCAGCGCCGCCGACCGCGCCTGCATTACCGCGGAAATCCTCAAGAGTGCGCAAAGCGTGGAGGAAGCAAGCTGGCGCGACCAGACCTACCGCGATCTTTCCGCCAGCCTGACTTACGACAAAAAAGTGGACGATGCGATTGCACTGGTCCCGAAAATTTCGAATCCCGATACGCAGGCCATGACCATCCGCACCATCGGCATGACGGCGGCTTTGTACGGCAAGGATTCGCCGGATCAACTCAAAGAGACGTTCAAGAAATTGAGCGCGGCGGCTGCGACCATCAAGCACCCGGCGGCGAATGCGATTGCCTATACTTATATTGCGATGGCGCAGGCCTTTGCCGGTCTCGATGAAGACGCATGGGCGACTGCGGGCGCGATGCAAAGCCCGGAACTCAAACACAAGGCCTATGCAGAGACAGCCGAAATCCAGGCCGAGCGCGGCGATATCAATGCGGCCATGCAAAGCATTTCAAAAATCGATACCGCGTCGTTCCGCAACAAGGCTTATCAGAGCGTCGCCACCATTCTGATCAAGGCCGGCAAATATGACGAAGCGCTGCGGTCCATCTCCGCCATCGATAACCCGATGAAGCGCGCGCAAGGCCTCCAGGGTCTTTTAAAAGCACAGGAAGAAGCGACGCGCGGGCCCCGGAATGACCAGGCCGTGAAGCCATGATCACGTTCGAGCATGTGGGCCTCCGGTACAATATCGGGCCGGAAGTCCTGACCGATATTACCTTCACCCTGGGGCAAGGCGCGTTTCATTTTTTAAGCGGGCCGTCCGGTTCAGGCAAAACATCGCTCATGAAAATGCTGTACCTCGAACAACTGGCGACGCGCGGGTCAGTGCGCATGTTCGGGCAGGATGTAAACGCAGCCAGCCGCGCGCAGCGCATGATGATCCGCCAGCGCATCGGCGTGGTGTTCCAGGATTTCCGTTTGCTGCCGCATCTGTCGGCGTTTGATAATGTGGCCCTGCCTTTACGCATCATGGGCCGCAAGCCCAATGAGATTCGCAATTCGGTGCGTGAAATTCTGGAGTGGGTGGGACTGGCCGATCATATGCAGGCGACGCCGGAAATCATGTCCGGCGGCCAGCAGCAGCGCGTTGCCATTGCGCGCGCCGTTATCGGCAAGCCGCGCCTGCTGCTGGCGGACGAACCAACCGGCAACCTGGACGACCAGATCGGTTACCGCATCATGAGCCTGTTCGAACAGCTCAATCGCATGGGCACGACCATCGTGATCGCCACCCACAACCAACAGATGATGGATCACTTCAATCATCCGCGCCTGATGCTGGCCAAGGGGCATCTTACCGTCGAGCCGCCGACGCAAAAAGCGCAGATCAAGGCGGCGCATTGATGAGCAGCAAGCTGACGCCCGCCCTGAAGAAAAACCCGGCCGATCTCGCCCTCGATCAGGACGATGTCGGCACCCGGTTCATGACATTGGTTGTTATCATGATGACGGCGCTTGCGACCATTTCGGTGGGCGGCGCACTGATCGTGCAGTCGATGCGAGGGGCCTGGGTCGGCGCGATCAGCGGGCATATGACCATTGAGATTCCGGCATCCGACAAAGACGGGATTATCCGCAGCCCGGAAAGTCTGGATGGTATTGCCAAGCGCATGCGCACCCAACTGGATAGCCTGGACAGCGTGCGCGACGCCAAGGTGATGCCCCGCAAAGACGTGGAGGATCTGGTCAGCCCGTGGCTGGGGGAAGATGCCGGCAAAGCCAACCTGCCGCTGCCGGCGCTGATTACACTGACCCTGAAAAATCCCGGCGACAAACAGGCGATTGAACAGATCGGCGCGGAGAGCAAAAAGATTGACGCCACCACGATCACGGAAACGCATGAAAGCTGGCTTCTGGACCTGAAGCGTTTTTCACTGGTGCTGCTGCTAGCGGCTGTCGCGATGGCGGCAGCGACCATCGCCTGTTCGATTTTAACGGTGGCCGGCGCCGTCAAGGCGCGGCTGGCCGCGCATCACGGCGATATCGGGTTGCTGCATGTCATGGGCGCCACGGACAACTATATCGGCGGGCAGTTTGTGCGCATTGTTGTGCGCGACGTGGGCCGCGCGGCCATTGTCGGCATGTTCGCGGGCATTGTCCTTTTGAAAATAGGCGGGATTGTCGCGGGGGAACTGCAAAGCACCACCCTGCCGCAATTTACCTGGAATTTCGCTACGCTGATGGCCTTTGCCGCCCTGCCCGCGCTTATTACCGGATTATGCTGGGGGGCCGCACGCTTCACCGTCTTGCGAACCCTTCGGGTGATGCCCTAAAATTTCATCATGGCAAAGAAAAAGAAAACCCAGCCTCTGCTGCCCAGCGCGTTCAAGATCACTTTGAACGTGTTGCTGGGCGTGATCGGGTTGTGGCTCGCGGGACTGCTGATTTTTTTCTTCTGCGTGGCGACGGCTGATCCTAAACACCCCGAGGCTAACACCGATGTTGTTATCGTCCTGACCGGCGGCAGCAACCGGATCGAGGAAGGTTTGCGCCTGATGGCCGATGACCGCGCCAAGGCGATGCTGGTCACAGGCGTGCACCCGAATGTGACGCGCGAAATGCTGATCAACCGCTGGAATGGTGGCGAAGAGGCTAAAATCGGCCTGCTGAAGCATTGCTGCGTGTTCATCGAACACAAGGCGGCAAGCACGGAAGACAACGCAGAGGAAGCTTTGGCATGGCTGAACCGCAATGGCGGGCCGCGGGGCGTGAACATCCGCCTCGTGACATCGGATTACCACATGCCGCGCGCGAAACTGCTGTTCCGCCGCGCGATGCCGGATGCGCAGATTTACACCTGGCCAGTTAAGACCAAAGACATGATGACGCGCAATTTCATGCGCACGCTGGTCACCGAATACGTGAAAACATTTCTGACATGGTTAAGCTGACATGGGTTCGTTCCTCAAATCGCTGATCTTCAATATCGTGGCCAGCATCTACACGGCGTTTTGCTGTTTCGTGCTGGTCTTCACGTTCGCGCTGCCGCGCCGTGCGGCGTTTCTGGCGGTGCAGACCCTCTATTTCAAAGGAATCGTATGGGTCGAGCGGATTTTTCTTGGCCTGGATTACCGTGTATCGGGACGCGAGAATCTGCCCGAGGGCCGGTCGTATATTCTGGCCGTCAAACATTACTCCATGTACGAAACGCTCAAAATGCCGGTTATTTTCGGGGACATCGCGATTATTCTGAAGCGCGAGCTGACTTACATTCCTTTCTGGGGCTGGTACACGATCAAGACGGGCATGATCCCGGTTGATCGCGGCGGCAAGGGTCGCGCGCTGGCATCACTGCTGGCAGGCGGCAAGCGCGTCATCGCGCAAAAGCGCCCCATTCTGATTTTCCCGCAAGGCACGCGCGTTTCACCGACGGATACAACGGTTGAAAAACCGTACAAGATCGGCATTGCCAAGATTGCGGAAGCGCTTAATCTGCCTGTCGTGCCGGTGGCGCTGAATTCCGGCGCGTTCTGGCCCAAGCGCAGTTTCATTAAAAAAAGCGGCGTGGTGGATTTTAAAATCCTGCCGGTCATCCCTGCCGGATTACCCGCTACGGAAATTCTCAAAAGACTTGAAGAAACACTCGAACCGGAATCAAGGGCCCTCATGGAAAATGCAGATATTCGTAAACGCCGCGGCAAGGGCCTTCTTATTCTTGCGCTTGTTCTGTTCGGCGGATGGGCCGTGTGGTGGCATGTGGCCGCGCTGGTTGTTGAAAAGCAGCTGCAGCGCATCCCGGAAACCATCACCTCGCCCAACCAGCCGGTGGTGGAGGGCTTCCCTTTCCAGTTGAGCGTCACTATGACCGAAGTCACTTACAAAACACCTTCGGGCACCGTGTTCGTGCCCAAGGCAGAGGTAAAAGTCTGGCCGGTACCGGGGGGCACGGGGACGATTTCCACGCCCATCGGTTTTACGGCGGACGGCGTGCGCAACGAGCGCGAGATCAGCTTCACCGCCGATCATTACCACATCAAGTTCCGCCTGCCTGTCGTATGGCGCGCGCGCGAGGACTGGATGCTGGAATTCCAGAGCGTTGATCTGAAATCGGGCAATATCGATATTAAGGGCGAAGGCGCGATAAATGTGCCGATGTCCAGGGCTTCCATCAACGGCACATTCAACATGGATGTCGCAGGATATAAAGACGCGATCGACATGCTTGCCAATAACGAACTGGTCCCGGCGGACCAGGCCCGCCTGGCTGCGGCCTTTTTCGATGCCATGGCTGTCGCACAAGGCGGCACGACCATCAAATTTCCGCTGAACGTAAAAGAGAACGTGGTTTATGCCGGGTTTTTACGGCTGGTGGATCTCAGGCAGCTGCGTTCGCCAACTGGCCAATCCGTTCCGCCACTGCAAAAAATCCGCTCCTCCGATTGGGGGACAGATGTCCCTCCAGTCCAAGTGAAGCAAATACCACCTGCGGCAACACAGCCATAATTTCAGGTCTGGTTTTGTCATTATAGAGTGCCATCAGGATGGCGAGCAGGCCTTTGACGAGATGGGCGTCGGAATCGACATCCATATGCAGACAATCCCCCTGCCAGGAATGCGCCATCCAGACCTGGGATGTGCATCCCGGCACCTTATGGGCATCGTCCCGGCGGTCTTCCGGGTACGGGGGTAATTTCCGGCCCAGATCGATGATATAGGCATACCGTTCTTCCCAATCGGTCAGAAGCGCCAAAGTGTCCTGGATGGTGCCGAAATCTGGCTTTTCACTCATGGGATACTACATATCACCGGTTTTGCGCTGCCGAAAGTCTTAACACTCTGTTAATAATCGCATGAGAGATTGGGATATATAGTCCCTTTGCAAGCCAGAACGGCTTGTCTAGACTGGAGGCAGAATGATTCATTCGTTCCCCTATCTCTCCCCGTTACAGCAGGACGCTTGCCATGAGTAAAACGACCGAAAGCGATAGCAAAAATACCCTTTACTGCAGCTTCTGCGGCAAAAGCCAGCATGAGGTGCGTAAACTGATCGCAGGCCCCAACGTCTTCATCTGCAATGAATGCGTCGAGCTGTGCACCGACATCATCCGCGAGGAAGATAAGACGCAGCTGGTCAAGACCGGCGGCGGCATTCCGACGCCGATCGAAATCAAGAACGTCCTCGACGACTACGTCATCGGCCAGACCCGCGCCAAGCGCATCCTGTCCGTCGCCGTTCACAACCACTACAAACGCCTCGAGCACGGCCAAAAAGGCGCGGATGTCGAGATTTCGAAATCCAACATCCTGCTGGTCGGTCCGACGGGTTCGGGTAAAACCCTCCTCGCCCAGACGCTGGCCCGCCTTCTGGATGTTCCGTTCACCACGTCCGATGCAACGACGCTGACCGAGGCCGGTTATGTCGGTGAAGACGTCGAGAACATCGTCCTCAAACTGCTGCAGGCCGCCGATTACAACGTCGAACGCGCGCAGCGCGGCATCGTTTACATCGACGAGATCGATAAAATCAGCCGTAAATCCGATAATCCGTCTATAACGCGCGACGTTTCGGGCGAAGGCGTGCAGCAGGCCCTGCTGAAACTGATGGAAGGCACGGTTGCTTCCGTACCGCCGCAGGGTGGCCGCAAACATCCGCAGCAGGAATTCCTGCAGGTGGATACATCCAACATCCTGTTTATCTGCGGCGGCGCATTCGCCGGTATCGAACGCATTATTGCCGACCGCGGCCGTGGCACGGCGATCGGCTTCGGTGCTGATCCGCAAGTGAAGGACGAGAAGAAAACGGGCGAACTGCTCAAAGTGCTGGAAACGGAAGATCTGCTGAAATTCGGTTTGATCCCGGAATTCGTCGGCCGTCTGCCGGTTGTGGCGACGCTGGAGGATCTCGACATCCCGGCCCTGGTCCAGATTTTAACCGAGCCGAAAAACGCGCTGGTCAAGCAATACCAGAAGCTGTTCGAGATCGAGAACATCAAGCTGACCTTCACGCCGGATGCGATGGAAGAAATCGCCAAGAAAGCCATCGAGCGCAAAACCGGCGCCCGCGGCCTGCGGTCGATCATGGAAGGCATTTTGCTGGATACGATGTTCGACCTGCCGGGCACGGAAGGCATCGATGAAATCGTCGTCAACGGCGAAGTCGTCCAGGGCAAGAAACCCCCGATGATGGTTCACGCTACGGCCGAGAAGAAAAAATCGAAGAAAGAAGACAAAGCCGACAAGACAGAACTGACGGCTGCTTCTTAATAACGACCCGCGATATACAAAAAGCCGCTCACATTCGAGCGGCTTTTTTATTTAGTCAGTGCATTACCCGTTTAGCCAAAGACGCGGTGACGCAGGTTTTGCCCGGCGGCACGGCCCTTGAGCGTAAAGCGCTTGCCACTGGCAAAGCTGTTTTCCCAAATGGCGCGTTTGCGCGCGATGTCTTGAGGCGATCGATTTTGCTCAGCGCAAATCCTGTCGATATTTTTGAGAATTCTGGCCAGACGTTCGGAGGTTTCCCGATCAATGGACGTGACATCCATACCCGTTATGCCCTGAACAAAGCCGGTCGCCAGGTGAAATACCCGAATGTTTGATTTTGCTTGCCCTGTCATTGCCTGCCCTCGCTTAGCCTGAGCGACCATAGCGGAAAGCTTTGCGGGCGGTCAAAGTTTGGCCAGGGCGACGGCGATTTCGCCGGCCAGTCTGGCATTCGCGCGGATCAGGGCCTTGTTGGGCTCGACCGTTTTGCCATTTGTGGCTTTTACGATCGCGTTCAGCAAATAGGGCGTAGCGGCTTTGCCGGTGATTCCCTCGCCTTCCGCCTGTTTCAGGGCGGTTGCGATATGTTTTTCCATCTCGTCAAAACCAAGCGCGTGTTCTTCGCTGACCGGGTTCACGATCAGGATGCCGCCGGGCATTTTCAAATTTTCATGCGCTTTGATGATCGCGGCCATTTCGCGCGGTGTGTCAGCGCGCGCGTCGATCTTCAAACCTGAGCTGCGCGAGTAAAAGGCGGGGAATTCATCGGTGCGATAGCCGATGACGGGCACGCCCAGGGTTTCCAGCACTTCCAGCGTTTTGGGCAGGTCGAGCAGCGATTTCGCACCGGAACAGACCACCGTGACATTGGTCTTGCTGAGTTCCTGCAGATCGGCGGAGATATCCCAGGTATCGGCAACGCCGCGATGCACGCCACCGAGGCCGCCTGTCGCGAAGAGTTTGATGCCGGCTTCGGCGGCGATGCGCATCGTGGCGGCGACGGTTGTACCTGCCGTCATCTTTCGGGCGATGGCAATAGGCAGATCGCGGCTGGAAGCCTTGATCACATTTTTGCGGGTGGCCAGGGTTTTCAACTCGTCATCCAACAAGCCGGCTTTCAGGATGCCGTCGATGACCGCGATAGTCGCCGGCACAGCGCCGCCGGCACGGACAGCGTCTTCGCTTTCGCGGGCGATGGCCAGATTTTCAGGGTGCGGGAAACCGTGGGTGATGAGCGTGGATTCAAGGGCAACCACACCCTTATTATTATTAAGGGAATCTGCGGCTTCCGGGGTGATTTCGAGCGTCATATCACGGCAGTATAGACTGAAAATTTACAAAGATATCAAGGCGTTTACCTTTTATTAAATACCCGCGGGCATACTGGGGCTAAGAACTATAAAAGGGCGATTTTATGACGATTGGTTTTAAGCAAGATGCTGAAGGTAATAGCAAAGCTACAACCACGGTTGCCTTCGGCGACAAAACCCGCCTCCGCAAAATTCACAAAATTCAGCGCAATCCTGCTGCCATTGGCGAGGCCCCGATTGTTTTGAGAACAAATGAGCAGCTCGCCGATGATCGCGCAACGCGCATTCTTGCTGCCAAAAATACCGCGGCCGCATCAACCACATTCAAGTCCAAAGGTTCCTCTTTGGGCGGATAACGATTTTACCAGTACCTCCCTGTCTCAACTCACGCCACCGCAAGGTGGCGTTTCTTTTTTGCGCGTGCGGAAAACAGGGCCGCCCACGAACGCCATGTTTTCTGCGCCGTTGCCGCTTGAGTTATGTGAAAATTGACAAGGGTTGACCAAGTCTGGTCTATTGCCGCCTTCGTCAACGACCATAGATGAAAGCGGCCATGGAAATCTTCAATATCAGCCACGCAAAAACCCACCTCTCAGCCCTCGTCGCGCGCGTTGAAGCCGGGGAAGAGATTGTGATCGGCCGCGCCGACAAACCGCTCGCTAAACTGGTACCCTATGTTGAAGGTCAAAAACCGTGCTTTCTGGGCGCTGCCCGCGGCAAGATCGCCGTACCGGCACTCGATGCCATCAACCAGTGGGATCCGGACGTTGCTGAATCCCTGACCATCGATCTTTTCCAGGAAGCGGCATAAACATGAATTACCTGCTCGATACGCATGTATTGCTGTCTGCCATTTATGACGACGAAAGCCTGTCACCGACCTTGCGCCTGATCCTGGCCGACCCGGACCATCATTTTTTCGTCAGCCATGCCAGCTTGTGGGAAATTTCCCTGAAACAGCAGCAAGGACAGATTGAGTTCGATCCGGATTTTTATTCCATTCTTCAGGCGACCAATCTGAACCAGTTGCCCATCGATGTGAAACATATCGAAAGCCTCAACACCCTGCCGCCGATGCACAAAGATCCGTTCGACCGCATGCTGGTCGCGCAGGCTAGCGCCGAAGGCATGGTCATCGTTACCAACGATGTACGCCTGTCCCTTTACGACGTGCCGCTGCTTAGAAACTGATTCCAATGACCACCCATTACGCTTTTGGCAACACCGCCCAGATGGACAGCATGTTCAAGAATCTGGAGACGGCTAAAGCCGGTGTGCACACGCTGACGGCAGAATTCTGTGATTTCGCGCGTAACAATCCGGAGATGAGCGACAAACTTATTGATCGCCTTTTAAACTGCGCGAATATGCTCGCCGATGCACATGATGCCTCGTTCATCAGTTCGCAACGCTGGGCGGTGGCACTGGCTTCCATTTTTAACTTGCCGGTCGATAAAAGCCCTTATGTTGAGCGCATCTTCACCAGCGTTCATCGCTTTGCATTCGCCAAGCTGCCTTTTGAGTTTCGCGAGTACCGCGACCAGTTGCGCGAACAGGCTGCCCATCTGGCTCAAACAACGCCCAAGAAGTGGCCAGCGCTCACCGCCTAGTTATCCCCATTTCGTGTGGATAACCCTGTGGGTCCGCTGACTCATAACTTATAATCCCTTGATAATCTTATGCCTTTGGTTATCTGCTAGGGCATGTCCAAACCCGTCATCCTGTGGTTTCGCAATGATCTGCGCCTGGCCGATAACCCGGCTCTCGCCGCTGCTGCCGAGACAAAAGCGCCGATCATTGCGCTGTATATTTTCGACGACCCACTTATGGGCGCGGCGTCGAAATCATGGCTGCATCATTCGTTGAAAAAATTATCCGAGGATATCGACCTGACGATCCGCGCGGGCGATGCGCAGGACGTTCTGAATGACATCATCAAGGAAACGGGCGCTGAAACTGTTTTCTGGAACCGTTTGTATGAACCGGACAGCATCGCGCGGGATACCAAAATCAAAAAAGACCTGAAAGACGCAGGCATTGATGCGCAAAGCTTCAAAGGCAACGTGCTGTTTGAGCCGTGGGATATCAAACCGTATAAAGTTTTCACGCCGTATTACAAAGCATGCCTGGCGCAGGATCACCTGATCGGCGCGCCCGTGAAGGCGCCGAAAAAACTGAACATCAAAAAACTCAAAAGCGATACGCTCAACCTGGTTCCTGCCCGCAAGTGGGATAAAGGTTTTTACAAAGTATGGGAACCGGGCGAAGGCGGCGCTTATAGCCGCGCCCAGTATTTCGTTGAAGATTTAATGGGGCATTACAAAGCAGACCGGGACCGGCCGGACAAGGACGGCACATCGCGGATGAGCCCGCATCTGCATTTCGGCGAGATATCGGTGCGCAATTTGTGGGCCATGGCAGGGCCGCATGCGGGTTCGGCGGCTTACCTGCGGCAACTGATCTGGCGCGAATTTTCAATCCAGCTGCTTTACAACAATCCCAAACTGGCGATGCAGCCGTTGCAGGAAAAATTCGCCAGATTTCCCTGGATCAAGAACAAGACATACATGAGCGCGTGGCAGCGCGGCATGACCGGCTACCCCATCATCGACGCCGGCATGCGCCAGTTGTGGCAGACCGGATGGATGCATAACCGCGTGCGCATGGTAGTGGCTTCGTTTCTGGTCAAGCATCTGCTGCAATCATGGCAGGACGGGGAAGCATGGTTCGGGGACACACTGGTCGATGCGGATCTGGCCAATAATGCCGCCAGCTGGCAATGGGTCGCCGGGTCAGGCGCGGATGCAGCACCGTATTTCCGGGTCTTCAACCCTATTCTGCAGGGTGAAAAATTCGACCCAGCCGGCAAATATGTGCGGGAATTCTGCCCGGAACTGAAAGACGTGCCGGATAAATTCATCCATAAACCCTGGGAATCCGGCCTTAAACTGGATTATCCCGCGCCTATTATCGAGCACAGCGCCGGCCGCGCACGGGCCCTTGATGCTTTGGCGCAGATGAAGAACAATCAGGTATGAAACAAACGCCTTTGCAAAACGCCGGCACCATCGCCGTGATCGCCCCGTCTTCGCGCGGCACGCCGGATGATGCGGGTGCCAAAATTCTTGAGTCACGCGGTTTTCGCGTTGCCATCCACCCGCAGAATTACGCGACCGAGAACCAGTCGGCCGGACCCGCGGCGCAGCGTGCGATGACCATCATGGAAGTGTTCGGCGACGAAAACGTGGGCGCGATCATGGCGGCGCGTGGCGGCAACCGCGCGATGCATACGCTGCCCTTTCTCGATTTCAGCCTGATTACATTCAACCCCAAGCCGCTCATCGGTTTTTCGGACGGCACGGCGCTGTTGAATGCCATTTACGCCAAAACCGGCATGATCGGCTATCACGGCCCGACTTTATCGCGCATTGCAAAAGCGCAGCAGCATGAGCTGGATCAAATGATTGCCTGCCTGCAAGGCAAGGCCAGCCGCGTTGAACTGGACAACGCCAGCACGATCAACGGCGGCAAAGCAACAGGCCCGATGATTGGCGGCAATCTGTCGGTCTTTGCGGCACTTTGCGGCACGCCGTTTATGCCCAATGTGGATGGCGCGATTTTATTTCTGGAAGATATCGGCGATCAGCTGAGCCGCTACGACCGCATGCTGGCGCAACTGCGGCTGGCCGGCGTGTTCGACCGTGTTGCGGGGATCATGTTCGGCGTGATGGCAGCTGATGGCGATTCAGCGATGACGCCATTTGGTTTTTCAGCAGACGATATTATCCGCGAGCATGTGAAAAACTTAAAGGTGCCCGTTGTGATGAATGCGCCGTTCGGACATTCCGGCCCGCTGCCGACCTTCCCGGTTGGCGGCATCGCGGAACTGGACACCGATAATAAAGTTTTATCGATTAAAGAGCTTTGAATAAAAGCTGCGGTTATCGTCAGGGATTTCATCCCAATAATCGGTGATGGCTGCGATTTTGCCGTCCATGCCGATGGTCAGCTCGCTTACGCCGGACAGCGTGGACTTCCCGCCCTTTTCATTCACGGTCAGCCGGTCCCAGCGCAGATAAATATTATGGCCGGATGCGCCCTGCGCGACATCCAGCACGCGGGTTTTGACTGATGCAGCCCCTTCGAACATGCGCCCGTACAGAGAGGCGGCGCCATCATAGCCCGAGGCTTCGTATTGCGGATTTCTGCAGCGCACATCGCGGGAGACGAACTGAGATACCCGGTGAACCCCCGGTTTTCCTAGGGTTTCGAGCCAGCGGATGTAATTGGCGACCAGCGGATTTTCTTCCATGTTTCTTCGTAATATCCCGCGATTCAGTTACACTGAAGGTTCGTATATACCATGCCAGTCTATCTTCCCATCGCCGAAATATCCGTCAATGCAGGCGTTATCGTTCTGCTGGGGATTATCGTCGGCTTTTTTTCCGGCCTGTTCGGCGTTGGCGGCGGGTTTCTCACCACGCCGTTTCTGATGTTCATCGGCATTCCGCCGACGGTGGCCGTGGCCACGCAAACCTGCCAGATCGTCGCTTCATCCTCAGCCGGGGTTATCAGCCAGTGGCAGCGCCGCGGCATTGATGTGCAACTGGCCCTGCACATGCTGGTCGGCGGCGCGGCGGGGGCGGTGGTCGGACTTGGTATTTTCCAGCTTTTGAAAATAGTGGGACAGATCGATCTGGCCATTTCGGGGCTTTACACGTTGCTGCTTGGCACGATCGGCCTTTCGATGCTGGCAGAGATCATTTCATCGTACCTGTTCCAGCGCAAAGGCGGCACGGTGCGCGCCGAAAACCGCGTGCATGCGTGGCTAAAGACCCTGCCCTACCAAACCGAATACGCGACCTCGTCCATACGCATCAGCCGACTTGGGCCGATGGGACTTGGCTTTTTGTCAGGCATTCTGATTTCCATTCTGGGCACGGGCGGCAGTTTCATGGTTGTTCCTGCCATGCTGTATTTTCTGGGCATGCCGGCGTTGATGGTAACAGGCACGTCCCTGCTGCAGCTGATGGGCCTTGCCGCGTTTTCCGGGCTGATGCATGCGATGACCACGCACAGCATCGACCTGATGCTGGCGGTGCTGCTGATTTTTGGTTCGGTCATCGGCGCCATTCTGGGCCTGCGCGCAACCCGCTTTATCCGCGGCTTGCCGGCGCGTCTCTTGCTGGCGGCGCTGATCATCATCATGGCCTTCCATATGGGTTACCAGCTTCTGATGCCGCCGGAAAATCCGTTCATGCTGACGCTGGGGCGGTAGATGCGCAAAATCCTGCTTCTGGCTGCTGCCTTTTCGATTTTGAGCGCCACGTCCGCGCGCGCTTTGACCATTGATATTTCCAACGACATTATCCGCGTCACCACCGGCTTCACGGGCGCGAACCTGACGGTCTTCGGCACGCAGGATCAGCCGGGCTCGGTTGTGGTCGTTGTTGAAGGCCCGCCGCGATCGGCGACCGTGCGTAAAAAAAGCCGCGTCATGGGTTTATGGACCAATACGGATAGCCGCGTGTTCAGCAATGTTCCGGCCTTTTATGAAGTCGCGGCCACCGTGCCGCTGGATATCGTAGCCACACCGGAAATCCTGCAATCCAAACGCATCGGCCTGAGCAATCTGAGCGTCGTGCCGACCAAGGGCGGCAAGATGGATGCGGCCACGGCGGAATTTGTCGCGGCCCTGTTTGACGAGCAAAGCGAAAAGCACCTGTTCGTCAAAGAGATCGAGCCGCTGGTTTACCCCGGGGCCAATCTTTTCAAGGCGCAGTTTTCACTGCCAGCCATTGTCGCTTCGGGTCAGTACCGGGTCAGCGCGTATCTTTTTACCGATGGCGTTCCGGTGGCCCAGGATACCGCCACGTTCGTGGTGGTTCCTGAAGGCTTAAGTGCGAATTTACGCAGTTTTGCCACGCAAAACGGTCTGTTGTATGGTCTGACCGGCATGCTGATGGCGCTACTTGCCGGGTGGCTTGCAACAGTGCTTCTGAAGCGGGAATAAAGATGAGCGAACCTAAAAAAAGACAAGGCGATGGCGGCACTTATCTGGTGATTGCCGATGGCTCGCCGGAATTCCAGGTCGCATTGAACTATGCCTTGCATATGGCTCAGATACGCCGCGGGCATGTCGCCCTCGCCCGCATCATCGAGCCCGTTGTCTTCACTGAATGGCAGGGTGTTGAATCCGCCGCGCGAGAAGAAGCGCGGGTCAAGGCCGAGACGGATCTGGAAGCACTGGCCGGCCAGGCGAAGCTTCAGAGCGGTATTACCCCATCGCTCATCATCCGCGAAGGCGACCGCCATGACGAGATTATCGCGATCGCCAAAGGCAACCCTGCCCTCGTCGCCATTGTGCTCGGCGCGTCTTTGCACAAGGGCTCTCCCGGTCCGCTGGTGTCGTATTTTACCGCTAAGGGAATTTCGCAGATTGCCGTGCCGGTCATCATCGTGCCGGGGCATCTCCAGCTGGAAGACGTCAACAAGCTAGCCTAATCGCCGCTGCCTGGTTCCGGCGAGAATACGGTTTCAAATTTTCCGGTTTTATCTTTCCATTCATCTGCGTCCACAGGGGCTGGTTTCTTGCGGGTGATGTTGGGCCAGGCGGCGGAATAGTCGCGGTTGATTTCCACCCATTTGGCGGCATCGTCGATGGAGTCAGGCTTAATCGCGTCGATGGGGCATTCCGGTTCGCAGACGCCGCAATCGATGCATTCGTCCGGGTTGATGACCAGCATGTTGTCGCCTTCATAGAAACAATCGACCGGGCACACTTCGACACAGTCGGTGTACTTGCATTTGATGCAGACGTCGGTAACCACAAAAGTCATAACAGGGTGTATGCCGCGTTAAAGGGGTTTTTGTCCAGTGGTCTCGTCGGCAGGGCCGTATTCGTCGGCTTCGGTCGGCGGGGTTTCGACCATATCCAGCACGGCATCCTGCACCAGGTGCTTTTTGAGCACGGTTTCCCTATAGAGGATAAACAGGCCCGACAGGATCACGATCAGGGATCCGGCAAAGACGTTCCAGCCCGGCACGTCGTCCCAGATGACCCAGCCGAAGAACGTGCCAAAAATGATCGCCAGATAGGAGAACGGCGAAACATAGGCCGCCGGCGCTTCGGCGTAGGATTTGGTGAGGAACACCTGCGCGGCACCGCCGGTCAGGCCGGTCATGACAAGATAGACGAAGCTTTCGAAGCTGGGCGGGGTCCAGTACCAGGGCAGGAAACAGGCGGTGATAAGGGTGCCGAAGAGCGAGAAGTAAAAGACGATTGTGAGCGCGTGTTCAGTGCGGCCGAGTTTGCGGATGATAAGCATCGTGCAGGCGGTGGTGAAAGCGCCGACCAGAGCCACGCCAATGCCCAGCCAGTTGGGCACGGCACCCGAGGGCGCGGCAATGCACAGCACGCCGATGAAGCCGACCGCCACCGCGCCCCAGCGGTATTTCCCGACGCGTTCTTTTAAAAACGGCACAGACAAGGCGGTCAGGATCAGCGGCATGGCGAATTGCAGCGACGTTGCATCGGCCATCGGCAGGAGGGCGAACGACCAGAAAACAAAAGACATCGAAAACGTGCCGACGCCGCCGCGCAACAAATGCCCCAGCGGATTTTTGGTTTTGAGCAGGCCAAACCCTTCAGGATGCGCCTGAATCAGCATCAGCACCGGGAAGATAGCGAGCGCATTGCGGAAGAACATGACTTCAACAATGGCGTGGTGTTCTGATGCCAGTTTGAGAAACACATTCATGCAGGAGAACAAAACCACTGCGGCGGTTGCCAGACCGAAGACGCGCATTGGATTGATGACAGGGGTTTCACCCATAGGTGACCTCCACTTCTGCTTCGGCTTTTCGCATGCGCGTTTTTTCCAGTGTGTAATTCATAAGGCCTGCCGCGATCACGATGGCGGCACCCAGGATGACCGCCAAAGTCGGCAATTCGTCCCAAAGCAGCCAGCCGAAGAAGGATGAATAAACAATGCCGATATAACTGAAGCTGGATAGATAACCAGCCGGCGCCTCCGCGTAAGCGCGAGTCAGCAAGATCTGGCCCCCTGCCCCGGCCAGACCGGTGCAGACCAGATAGGCCAGCGATTCCCATGTCGGCATGGTCCAGTACCATGGCAAAAACGCCGCAGCGATCAGGGCGCCCAGCAGGAAGAAATAAAAGACCGTGCGGTTTTCCGGCTCGCTGGCGCCCAATTTGCGGACCATGATGACCGAGAGGGCCGTGCCGAACGCGCCGCACAGCGCAACGGTCACACCGAATGCATCACCGCCGCCGGTGGGGCGCGCGATGATCAGAATGCCGATAAAACCGACAATGACACTGAGCCAGCGCTGCCAGTTGACGGTTTCTTTCAGGAATGGGATGGCCAGAACAGTCACCATCAGGGGCATCGCGAAGAACAGCGCCGCCGCATCGGCCAAAGGCAGCAAGGTTGCCGCCCAGAAATTGAGCGTGATGCCGATAATGCCGGCGATGCCGCGCAGCAGGTGATCGAAGGGACGTTTTGTTTTCAGAATCGTGAAGCGGTCGGGGCGAGAGAGAATGAGCGCGCCCAAAGCCAGCGCCCCGATAAAATTGCGGAAGAAAGTGACTTCGATAATCGAATGGTCAGCTGCCGCCAGCCGGGCGAAGACCACCATCAGCGTCATCAAAACGCCCGAGCCCAGCATCATGAGAAAGACACGGAGCGGACGCGCGACTGGCGTGACAGACATTGGCGGGCCTTTCAGGGGGCAAAACCGGCGATTACCGCAGGGGTTTTTATAATGTGGCGCTTAAACATGACGTGGATATGGCAGTTCGGGTTTTTTTGCTAGGATCAAATCATGAAAATTTTACTGATCGGTTGCGGCCATATGGGCAGCGCGATGCTGACCGGATGGCTCAAGCGCCCGGACATCGTTCGCATCGATGTTGTCGACCCGACCGCCACCGCGCCGGACTCGCCCCTCGTTCACATGCATACTGCCATGAGCCCGGCCATCGGCACGCCTGACATCGCGGTGCTGGCGGTGAAACCGCAGGTGATGGGCGATGTGTGCACGCAGATTGCCCCGCACCTGGACCAAACGGTGCCCGTACTATCCATCGCGGCGGGCATACCGCTGACCAGCCTGGTCAGGTATCTAGGATCGGGGCGCGCTTACATCCGCGTCATGCCCAATATGCCGGGGGCGATTGGGAAAGGCATTAGCGGTTTTTATGCAGACCCAAAAGTTTCAGGAAAACAGATCTCTATGGTTGAAAGCTTGCTTTCCGCTTTAGGAGATTTCGTTCAGGTTTCCGAAGAATCTCACATCGATTCTGTCACTGCGGTGTCCGGATCGGGACCTGCTTATGTGTTCGCGTTAACCGAAGCGCTTGAAAATGCTGCCAAAAACCTTGGTCTGGACGAGGCCTTGGCAGCTCGCCTGGCCCGGGCCACGGTTATCGGCGCTGCCAGCCTGATGGACCACGAAAAAGACCTGAAACCCTCGGATTTACGCCGTTCTGTAACCAGTCCTGGCGGAACGACCGCTGCCGCCCTAGATGTCTTATCGAAGAATCAGGCCCTCCAAACATTGCTTGTGGACGCTGTAAAAGCTGCCCAAAAGCGTGCGCAGGATCTGGCGCAAAGCCAGTGATTGCAAAGGTTTGTAGGGTAAGGGTAAGGATTTTATTGAAAAATCTTTAAATTTTTGTTAAAAATATACCCATATCAAGTTTGAGTAGCTGGTAATTTCCACGTCCCGCAGGGGCGGGTCGTGAGATTCTGACGCTTTTTCAGCATGATAATTGTGGCTATGGACGATTTATGTGAGGCAGAGAATGACAAAAGCGAAGAAAAACAACAAAGTAAAAGCTAAACCTGTGAAATCGAAGAAGCCGGTTGCCAAGATCCTTAAAAAGATCGCCGCCAAGTTTAAAGCCAAGCCTGCCAAAAAGGCCCCTGCCGCTAAAAAGCCGGCAGCCAAAAAGGTTGTTAAATCCGTCGCTAAAAAAGCGCCGGTGAAGACCGTTGCCAAGAAGCCGGTCGCCAAGGCTGTGCCCGCCAAACAAGTTCTGAAACCGGTTGCCAAGCCGGTGGTCGTGACCAAGCCCGTCCCGGCTGCCGTCGCTACCGCTCCGGTCCGCCCGGCCCAACCCATGCAGCAACGCCCGAACATGATGGCGCCGCGCATGATGGGTCAGCGCCCGATGCAACAATCCCCGATGGCCAACCGTCCGATGATGAATCGTCCGGTGACAGGCCGCCCGGGTGCCCCGGTCGTGATGCGTCCGTCCAATGACACGCCGATCGACTTCCGCACCGGCGACTACGTGGTTTACCCGGCGCATGGCGTCGGCACCATCGAAGGCGTCGAAACCCAATCCATCGCCGGCATGTCGGTGACCCTGTATGCGATCTCGTTCGAAAAAGACCGCATGCGCCTGAAGATCCCGGTCCAGAAGGCTCAAACCGCCGGCCTGCGCAAGCTGTCGTCGGGTGACCGCCTGAAAGACGCCCTGAAAACCCTGACGGGCAAAGCCAAGATCAAGCGCACCATGTGGTCCCGCCGCGCGCAGGAATACGAAGCGAAGATCAACTCGGGTGACCCGGTCCAGATCGCAGAAGTCCTGCGTGACCTGCGCCGTCCGAAAGACGACACCGAGCAATCGTACTCGGAACGTCAGATCTATCAGTCGGCCCTGGAACGCCTCGCCCGCGAAGTCGCTGCCGTTCAGCGCATTGCCGAAGCCAAGGCTGTCGAGCACCTCGAAACGGTGCTGGCTCAGGCCGCTTAAGAACACCCCAATGCACACGGAAAACCGGCCCGAAAGGCCGGTTTTTTGTTGTCCGGGGTTTTGAGCGTTGTTTTAGGACTTTTTTCGCATGCAACGCTGGACAGCGATTCACCTAATGATTCATACTTTAGAGGTGATTCGCTTCGGATCATGTCTTCCAAGTCTTTGAATCCTCCGGTTTTATCGTGTCCCAACCCGCCGAACGCGCGCTGTCTGTCGATTTTCGCTTTTCCAATCTGAAGGCGGCCAAACGCGTCTGGACGATTCCGTCCATCCATGGCGAGGTTTCACGCCTTCGTAAACTACACGACACTCTTATCAGCGAACTCAAAGCGGGCGACCGGATCGTGTATCTGGGCAATTATATCGGCGTCGGTCAGGATTCCGCGCCTGTCATCGACGAAATTCTCGCCTTCCGCCGCATGACGCTGGCCATTGCCGGTTTCCAGCCGACCGACTTCGTTTACCTGCGCGGCCAGCAGGAAGAATTATTGCAGCGCATTTTCCAGCTGCAATTCGCATCGACCCCTTGGGTGGTCTACGAGTGGATGCTCGACCAGGGCCTTGCACCGACGCTGGAATCTTACGGTATCGATGCGCGCGAAGGCCTGAACGCGGCTGCGGCGGATACGAACCGCCTCGCCCGCTGGACCAATTTCGTGCGCCACATGGTTTACCGCCGCGAAGGGCATGATCAATTCTTCACGGTGCTCAAACGCGCCGCGTTCACCAACCTCGCCGATGACAAGCCGATGCTGTTTGTGAACAGCGGCGTGAAGACGGATTTGCGCCTTGAAGATCAGGGCGACCGTTTCTGGTGGGGCGGCGATGATTTCCAGACCATCACGGATGCCTACGATCCGTTCAATCGTGTTATCCGCGGATATGATCCGCAGCGCCGCGGTCTTTACATAAACTGTGTCACCGCGACGATGGATAATGGCTGCGGATTCGGCGGGTCTCTGGCCTGCGCATCGTGGCTTGGCGATGCGTCTGTAGGCCAGATTTTCGAAGCTTAACGAATATTCATGAAGTTTAACGGGCGCTCTTGATTTTGGCGCACGCGATTACACCTTTTAAGGTGTTGATATCAAGCCTAGATACAAACTGAAACAATCTGCCCCGATAATGCCTTACCGGGCCGCAAAATAATTGTATTCGGGCTGCAACCTTTACCCTCATTCGCACGTAAGTAATGCGTAGACGTTTTCGAGGGAAAGGAAATCTCATGGCTCATATCGACGATCCCCACACACACAGAGCAAATCTGGATTATATTCGTACCGCGATGGACGAAGCGCTTCTCACGAAAGAACGCGAACAAGAACTCGCGCGCGCCTGGCGTGATAACCGCGACGAAGTTGCGATGCAGGAAATCATCCGCGCTTATACGCGCCTTGTGGTCGCGATGGCTGGCAAATTCCGTTATTATGGTTTGCCGCTTGGTGACCTTATCCAGGAAGGCAATATCGGGCTGATGGAAGCGGTCAACCGCTTCGATCCAGACCGTGACGTGCGCTTCTCGACCTACGCATCCTGGTGGGTGCGCAGCTGCATGCAGGATTATGTTCTGCGCAACTGGTCGATTGTCCGCACCGGCACGACGTCGGCGCAAAAATCGCTGTTCTTCAATCTGCGCCGCCTGAAGGCGAAAATCGCCAACGATCATGGCGGCCCGTTCCTGTCGGCTGATGGCCGCGCCCTCATCGCCAAAGATCTTGGTGTATCGGTTACGGATGTCGAGAACATGGATCAACGCCTTTCCGGCGGGGACCAGTCGCTGAACCTTCAGGTTGGCGAAGATGGCGACACCGAACTGCAGTCGCTGATGCCGTCCGACATGCCGAACCCTGAAGACGTGGTTATCGGCATGAAAGACCGCGAAAGCCGCTCGAAGTGGTTGAACGCTGCGCTGTCCGATCTGTCGGAACGCGAGCAGCGTATTATCCGCGAGCGTCATTTGACTCATGAACCGGTAACGCTGGACGAGCTGGGCAAAGTATTGGGCGTTTCGAAAGAACGCGTCCGCCAGCTGGAATCCCGCGCGATGATCAAGTTGCGTGAATCGATGGCGACGCGCGTCACCAATCGCGACGAGTTATTTCTGGAAGGGTAACCCCCGTTGAATTACGGGGCACGCTGCCCCTTTCAGAAGTCAGAAGGCCGGACCATCCCCTCGTGTCCGGCCTTCTTTTTTCATGACACTGGTTACTTGGTTTTTTTAGCGCCGCGTTTTCTTTTGCCGAGGCCGATGTTCTTGGCGAGTTTGGATCGTTTTTCGGCGTAGTTGGGCGCGACCATGGGGTAGTCGGACGGAAGGCCCCAGCGTTCACGGTACATTTCGGGCGTCAGATTGTAGGCGCTCTTTAAATGGCGCTTGAGCATTTTGAGTTTTTTACCGTCTTCCAGGCAGATGATGAAGTCGGGGGTGACCGACTTTTTGATCGATACGGCCGGCTGGGGGCGATCGGCCAGATTGCCGGCGGGCGAGCCTACGGTTGTCAGGCTTTTATAAATACGCTCGATCAGCGCGGGAATTTCGTTTGCGGGAATGGTGTTGCCGGACAGATAAGACGCGACGATCTGGGATGTCAGTGTCAAAACTTCAGGGTTTTTGTGATTTTCTTGTGTCATATGCGGATACTTAAAGTATTCCTCAAGTAATGACAAGTATCAGCCAACGATGTTGGCTGCTTTTTTACGAGCAATACTGACATCGGCACCGCGCAGATAAACAGGTTCCGGCAGGCCGCCTTCGGTCATTTGCTGGGCCCGGGCGATCAGATATTCAGGGGGCACGGAAGTAAATGGCTTCGCCTTGTTCGGGAGACCCAACTCGGTAATGGCGCGGCCGACGGCATCGCCTACCAGAATCCAGTCGTCCCTGATGATGGCGCGGAGATCGTCGGGGGACATGCATTGATCCGGCTGGCCGGGGGCGCGCACATAGTAATCGGTGCGCTTGGTTTCGATGAGGATGCAGTTATTCCCCTCGCCCGCAGCATCAGCCAGTGCGTCGAAGGTCGAAATACCGTGAGCGCGTTTGCCGGATGCCTGCGCCAGCGCGCGCACGGTGGACAAGCCGACGCGCAGACCGGTAAAGGTGCCTGGGCCGTTGGTGACGGCATATGCGCCGATATCCGCAAGCGTTAAATCAGCAGCTTTGACCAGTTCGAGGATCATGGGCATCAGGCGTTCGGCCTGGCCGCGTTCCATCAGTTCCATGTTGGAGAAGAACATGCCGTCATTGCGGCGGATGCCGACACCACAGGCGTTCATAGCGGTGTCGACTGCCAAAATGTTCAAATGGGGCCAGTTCATTACAGAACCGGACGGACTTCCTGCACTTCGGGGATGAAGTGCTTGAGCATGTTTTCAATGCCGCTTTTAAGCGTTGCACTCGAAGACGGGCAACCGGCGCAGGCGCCGCGCATATGCAGATAGACGATGCCGTCTTCGAAACGATCGAAGACAATGTCGCCGCCGTCCATCGCCACAGCGGGGCGGACGCGGTCATCAATGATTTCACGGATCTGCTGGACGATTTCACTGTCCTCTTCTGAGGATGCGGCAACCGGCTGCGCGGCGGCATCGACCGCCGGAAGGCCCGTGAGGAAATGATCCATGATCGCAGCAAGGATGCGGGGCTTGAGCGTCGCCCAGTCGTCATCGGCGCCTTTGGTGACGGATACGAAATCGCCGCCCAGATAGACACCGCTGACACCCATGATCTTGAACAGGCGCTGCGCCAATGGCGAGCGTTCGGCCGCTGCCGCGTCGCGGAAGTCGTAGCTGCCGCCCGGTACTACCGGGGGACCGGGAATGAACTTGATGGCGTCGGGATTAGGCGTGGTTTCGGTCTGGATAAACATGCCTATTACTTAGGCCGCAGCGGGCCTTTTTGCAAGAACGGCGACACCCGGCAATTCCTTGCCTTCCAGCCATTCGAGGAAAGCCCCGCCGGCGGTGGAAACATAGGTGAAATCATCCGTTACCCCCGCCTGCCCCAGGGCCGCGACGGTATCACCGCCACCAGCGACGGAGACGACGTCCCCCCTTTTGGTGCGCTCGGCGACCCATTTGGCCAGGGCGTTGGTGCCCTTGGCGAAGGCCGGCATTTCGAAGACGCCGACGGGGCCGTTCCAGAGGATGGTTTTGCAGTCTTCCAGCGCCTCTTCGATCAGGGTGACGGATTCCGGTCCGATATCGAGGGATTGCCAGCCGGCGGGAATAGCGTTGCGGTCGACGATTTTGTTTTCGGCATCGGCGGCATAATCGCTTGCGGCCACACAATCGACCGGCAGGATGATCTGGCAGCCGTTTTCTTCGGCCTTGTCCCAGATGGCGCGGGCGGTATCGAGCATGTCGGGTTCGAACAAAGATTTTTGCGGATTCCAGCCTTTGGCGGCAGCAAAGGTGTTCGCCATGCCGCCACCCAGCACCAGCACATCCATTTTTGTGACGAGATTGCCGAGCAGATCGAGCTTGGTGGAAATTTTGGACCCGCCGACAATGGCAGCGACAGGTTTCTGCGGATTGGCGATGGCGGCGTCGAGCGCTTTGAGTTCAGCTTTCATGGTCATGCCTGCGTCGGATGGCAACAGGTTAGCCAAAGCGTGCACGGAAGCGTGGGCGCGGTGCGAGACGGAAAAAGCGTCGTTGATGTAATAATCCCCTTCCCGGGCGAGCGAGGCTGCGAAAGCGGCATCGTTTTTTTCTTCGCCGGGATTGAAGCGCATGTTTTCCTTGAGGATGATATCGCCGTCTTTTTCGAATGAAACAGGCATACCCCAGCGTTCCGCGAGTACGGGCGCCAGAAATTCCAGCGAATATTTTTTATCAGGCCCGCCTTTCGGACGGCCGAAATGGGAAAGGATGATGACTTTCGCGCCGCGCTTGCGCAGGTTTTCGAGGGTCGGCTTCACGCGATCGATGCGCGTGAAGTCGGTGACCTTGCCGCTGTCGTCGGTCGGGACGTTCAGGTCGAGACGAACCAGAACTTTTTTATTTTTGATGTCGGTGTTGTCGAACATGGTTTTTCCTATCGAATAGAACGGGCGTTGTCGGTTGCGGCAATCAAACGGTCGCGGATCGCGGGGTCCATGGCGGAATGGCCGCCATCGGGCACGATCACATAATCGGCTTCGGGCCAGATGGTATGGAGAGCGTGCGCGGTTTTCAAGGGTGTAATCATGTCATAGCGGCCATGAACAATCACGGCCGGAACATGACGGAAATCCTCGACTCTGGTCATCAGCGACTTGTCGTCGTCGACGAGGAAATGTTTGAAATAATGCGATTCCAGGCGGGCCATGGCGATGATCTGCTTGCGCTGGTCGTCCGAGAACATGGTCTGGAAATGCGGATAAAGCGTGGCGCAGGCGCTTTCGTAACCCACCCATTGCATGGCGGCGGAGAGGCGCTGCGCGTCGTCGGCGCCGAAAAGACGTTTGTGATACGCTTCGAGCAGATCGTGGCGTTCGTCTTCGGGAATGAAGTTCGCAAATCGTTCCCATACTTCGGGGAAGACAGTGCGGATGCCTTCCATCCACCATTTGTTTTCGGATTTCGTCATCAGCCAGATGCCGCGCAAAATGAGCGAGGCGCAGGTATCCGGATGGTCGGCTGCGTACATCAGTGCCAGCGCTGCCCCCCATGATCCGCCGAAGACGTGCCATTTTGAAATGCGCAGATGCTGACGCAGTATTTCGATGTCGGCAACGATGTGCGCGGGTGAGTTGTCTTTCACCTCACCCAGCGGTTCCGACCGGCCGCAGCCACGCTGGTCGAACATGATGATGCGGTAGAAATGCGGGTCGAAGAAACGGCGATGCTCGGGCGTGGTGCCGGCGCCGGGTCCGCCATGCAGCATGATGATGGGCACGCCATCGGGATTGCCCGATTGTTCCCAGTACAGCGTATGCGTGGCATCGACCTGCAGGAAACCGGTCGAATACGGACGAAGCGCCGGGTAAAGCTTGCGGAATGCCATCAGTCCAGCACTTCGATCTGTTCGGGGTGGGTTACTTCGATCATCGGGCCGTTATTATTACGCACCCAGCCGCGCACACGCAAACGCTTGCCGTTCAGCCCCATCAGATTCACCCCTTGGCGTGAAAACGCCATGCGCTTGTCGGTCGGGATGGCGATGGTGAAATCCGTTTTCCAGTCGCGGCTGAAATTAATGTAAAAAACGTTCTGGCGCATCGCGGTTGAGAAGACCTTGCCTTCGATCACGCGGTATTCGTTCGCGTAATCGGATGCCTTGCCGGGGTTCAGGACTGCCCAGCGCGGATCGGCCCAGATGCCGGCTTTGCGTTTTCGGGCGTCAGCTTCGATCCCGTACATGCGCGTGGCCAGTTCCGGGTTGGTTTCCGATGTCATGACCGTGGCAAGGCCAGCGTAGAGCAAAACCCCCTGCAGCCACAGGCCATCGTCGCGCTCGACCTGCGCCAGTTGCTGGTTGAGGCGGTTGGTGCGGCCGCGCTTTTCGTCCTTGGTCTGATAGAGGCGCACATAGCGGTCCTGTACCACTTTGGTGAGCAGCACGCTCGCGCGGCGCACCGTGTCGCCGGGTTCGGCATCGGTTTCCCAGGGCACCCAGATGCCGGAGAGGCGCACTTTCTGCTTATTATCGAGATCGATGGTCACACCATCCAGAATATCGGTGACGCGGGCCTTGGCGCGGGTCATTTTCATGGTCCGGAAGTCGCCCATAATCTTGGGTAGCAAGGGTCCCTGCGCCTTGTCTTCCGCCGTTTCCGGGGCTTGTGCGCCTTCGGCCATGGCCTGGGCCCTAGAGGGCGCGGAACTTTCCTGCGCAAATACGCATTTACTCCATGGACATGCCACGAAGCCGACACAAATTATGGCGAAAAGTAACCTGTACAACATATCCAGCATCTAGGACGACATACTCATGATCCGCAAGTCTTTGCTTCTGGCCCTCTGCACTGTCTCGGGGCTTGCTCTTTCCTCCTGTTCCACCAACGAGGCCACCGGCCGGTCGCAATTCACCGGGTTGATGAACACGGCGCAGGAAAACCAGGTCGGCGGATCCGAGCAGCAGAAGGTCGAAAAGCAGTTCGGCGTGCTCAATGATCCGAAACTGACTTCGTATGTCACCAATCTGTGCAACCGCATTCAGCAAAATGTTGAACGCCGCGATGTGAATTACAAATGCACGGTGCTGGATTCACCCGTGGTCAACGCTTTTGCCCTGCCCGGCGGGTATATCAACGTCAACCGCGGCCTGATAGCGTATGCGAATTCCGAAGCGGAACTAGCTTCGGTGCTTGCGCATGAAATGGGCCACGTCACAGCCCGCCATATTGCCGAGCGTTACAGCACTGGCACATTGACGCAGTTGGGGGGCGCCCTGGCATCGGCCGCCATCGGTTCGCAGGCAGCCAGCCAGGTCATCGGCGCGGGGGCCAATCTTTATCTGACGTCTTATTCACGCAGCCAGGAAACGGAAGCGGATGATCTGGGCATTCGTTACCTGAATCTTGCGGGATATGACCCAATGGCAATGGCCGGGTTCCTGACCAATCTGCAGCGTGAAAGCGCGTTATCAGCCGCCGAACAGGGCGAAGAATATAAAGAAATGCGCAGCTTCACATCGACGCACCCGATGACGAGCGACCGCGTATCACGGGCCACGTCGGTTGCGGCCAATATCCCGAACGCGCCCACTGAAGGCGGGCAGGATCGCCTGTTTTCCGCCATCAATGGCATGACCTTCGGTGACTCGGAAAAAGACGGCTTCGTGCGCGGCAATGAATTCATCCAGCCGCAGATGGGCTTTGCGTTTGCCGTGCCTGCCGGTTTCAGCGTCCAGAACGGGTCATCGCAGGTTGTCGCCAAATCGCGGTCGGGCACGGGGGCTGCGTATGTCTTCGATGCGGCCCAAAAACCATCGGGCATGGATCCGGCCAGTTATCTGCAGCAATGGGCGGGTCAGTCAGCCCGCCTGGACGGCGTGCAGGACATGACTGTGAACGGCATGCGCGCGGCCACAGGCCAGGTGCAGGGCTCGGTCAACGGGCGCAGCGCATTGATGCGCATCGTGGCCATTGAATGGTCGCCTACGCAAGTTTACCGCTTCCAGTTCGCAATGCCCCAGGGCACCAGCGCCCAGGAAGTCGAAGCCTTTAAAACGGTTTCGTATTCCCTGCGCCGCCTGGCCCCGGGCGAAGGCAACAACATCGCGCCCAAACGGATCCAGATTGTCACGGCCATGTCATCGGACAGCGTGAGCAGCTTGTCATCGCGCATGGCGTATGGCGACCTGCAGGAACAGCGCTTCCGGGCGCTGAACGGCCTCAATGCCGGTGAAGGCATTGTTTCGGGCCGCCGCTACAAGATCGTGGTGCAGTAAGGAAGCTGTTTCAAGCTTTGATGATGGAGTCGGCGATGATGCCGGCGGCCATGTCTGCATTCAGCGCATCGAAATACTTGATGGCTTTGCGCAGTTCGAGCGCATCGACGGCCTGATCGCCGCGGGTCAATGAGCGCGAAAGCAGGAAGAGCGAGATGAAGTTTTCCTTGGTAACGCCCATGGCCTTGCAGGCAACGGCCATGCCCTGCCCGCCGACCTGACGCATCACTTCGTGGACCAGCGCAGGCGTCAGACCGGAACGTTCAGCCATTAAGGCTACGAAGAAACGGATTTGCCCGCGGCGCAAGGTTTTGACCAGCATCTGGTCGGCAATGCGGTCCTGGCGGCCATACTGGCGGGCCAGTTCGACCATCAGCGCAGAGGGTTTCGGATCCTGGACCCCGACGGAGGTGTCGTTGAAATCCTGCAAAGCATCCTGCAACGCGGCATCCAGCGTGCTTTGCGGAATTTCGAATTGCTGGACGATGCGGGCGCGCAACAACGCCGAGACATGCCAGTACAGATCCATTGCGATTTTTTTCGGCAGTTCCGGACGGCGCAGCAATGGCTCGGCCATGGCTTCCGAGTATTTGGAGAGCTCGGCGAATGCTTCGATCGCGGTGGTTTTCAGCGAAATCTGCTCGTTGTAAAGCAGGCTGATCGCGGTTGATTCATCGTTACGTTCGACCAGCGCGTCGACGACGGCGGTATCCAGCAGTTTGCGTTCGGCAATCGCAGCCCAGTAATCACGACCCTTGGACTGGATGATGTACAGGAGATCCTGTTCGTTCAGAACGGGTGAATATTTCAAAACAGGTTTCGCGACCGAGATAACGTCGTGGGCCAAATAGAGAACGACATCTTCAGGAACATCGTCCATCACGCAGATGCGTTCGGAGAGGCTTTCGCGCAGATCGCGCTCGGCCTGGCGCAGCAGCGCGAGGATGACGTCCGCGATCATGTCGCGTTCGCTATCGGAAATTTCGGCGGTCAGGATCTGGGCTACCGCATGGGCAACACGCTGGCGGGCAACGCCGTTCTTCTCGTGGCCAGTGACCGCGTAAGTACGCTGCGCGTCATGCAATTCGACCAGCATCTCGTCAAACGAGACAGGCGCGAAAGCCACGTCAAAATTGGTTGCTGTTTTAATCGCCATGGTGGCGAGTACCCCTTACGTCCCTGTTATGCCGCCTTATTATATATGGATTCTGGCGGCTTCTACCCTTGCCATAAATCTTAGGGCAGATTGGTTACAATTTGCTTAATTTTTTAATCAATTCCGCGGCAGTTGTTTTTAAAAAAGCCGTGGGTCATCCTTGTACCGGGGATTCCTAAAGCTTTCGTTAACGGTTTTGGGGCTACACTAGGTACTGAGGCTTAAAAAGAAGGGGTTCATCGCCATGGTATCAGGCGTTCAAAACAATGTAGGCGCTTCTGCCTATTCCAAGAGTTCGCAGCTCGGTTCTCCGGGTGCCCGCGACTCCAGTGCCAATTTTAAGAAAGACGTGGCTGCCGGTACGGAATCACCGTCGGCGGCACCGGCTGACGAGGTCAAAAAGGCCGCCAGACCGGAGGAAACCACCAAAACTGAAGACCGCCAGCCTGAAAAGAACCAGCTGGAAGCGAAAAACGACAACCAGACGCTGCAGAACGAGCAGACCCGCGGGTCCCTCCTCGACATCGCCGTTTAAGAATTTAAGACCATTTCATCAGTCGGGGCCGGGTCATACCGGCCCTTTTTCTTTGAAAAACCGGGCGAACGGTGCTATTCCATCGGCGAACTTCAAGCCTTTGGGACCAGCATGAGAGAAAAAATCATCGACGATCTGGCCGGCATGATGGGCGGCGCAGCCGGCCTTATTGCCGATATCCGCGACCAGGTGCGCGGGGATATGCGCGACCGCATGAAAATGGCGGCTGAGCGCATTGAACTGGTTACCCGGGACGAGGTTGAAGCGCTTGAAAGCCGCATTGCCGCGTTGGAGGCCCTGCTGAAGCCCAAGACCGTCAAGAGCGCGCCAGCCGCAAAAAAAGCCAAAGCCGCAGCCCCAAAAAAGAAAAAAACCAGAAAATGAAAGCGGTGCGCCAGTCCGATATTTCCGGCACCAATCCTTTGGATGGCTATGAACGCTTTCTGAAGAGCCGCAAGGCGCGCTTTCAACGCATCGATAATGAATCCCTGTCGGTCGAGATCGACACCTATACGCTTGAGCTGTTCTGGAACGACGAGGACGAAGCGCTGATGGCGTCATGCGCGTTGCCGGCGGCGCTGGCCGAAGGCATACGCGACCTGGCCGCGCCGGTGGTCATGCATATCAACCGCCGCCAGTGGCTCGGCCATTTCGAAATCGCCGAAGACGGTTTTCCGTGCTGGCGTTACACGATGCTTTTCCATGGCAGTTTTTCATCAGCCGATAACGACGTGATCGAAGAAATGAGCGATATCGCGCTGCGCGCCTGTGACCAGTATGCGCCAGCTTTTTCCCTGATGGCGGCGGCAACCAATATGGCCGATTTCCCGCGCCTTTTCGGCCCGGAAGGCCAATGCGCGCCGCTGGGCCTGGCCCTGCTCGACACTTCCGGCCAGAGCTAAGCGTTAATTTTCTAAATTTGACGAACCCTAATCAAATCTGGTTATATCCCCATCATGATCGCGACCATAGGTTCAGGCGCAATGCGCCCCGGCATCATTATCATCGCCATTATCCGCGGCCAGGGCTAAGACCCCCGGCCACCCAGCGGATGTAGCCGACGCGCACATTCCAAAAGCAAAAACCGAATAAGAAACCAAGCTAACTTTGGAATGTGAACCCTTATGTCTACGAAACGTAAAGTAACCCTGTTCGATACCACCCTTCGCGACGGCGCACAGACGCCCGGCGTCAAATTCAGATCAGAAGACAAATTGCGCGTTGCCCGCGCTCTTGTTGATCTGGGTGTGGATTACGTCGAGCTGGGCTGGCCTGGCGCCAACCCAACGGACAGCAAGGTCTTCGCCGATTGGGCAGAAGAACGCGCGGGTACGCCTGCAGGTAAAACCAAAACCGTATCCTTCGGCATGGCGAAAGATCACCGCAAATCGCTCGATAACGACGCGACTCTGAAGGCGGTTATGGACGTGAAGGCTGATGTTTACTGCCTGTTCGGCAAAACATGGGATTACCATGCGCAACTACTGGATGCCACGAACGAAGAGTATCTCGATACGATCAAGCAAAGCGTCGCGTATGCCGCTACCAAAGGAGAGGCAATTTTTGACGCAGAGCATTTTTTCCAGGGATACGAAGCCAATCCGGATTACGCGCTGGCTGCGGTAAAGGCAGCCTATGAGGCTGGTGCCCGGTATGTGGTTTTATGCGACACAAATGCGGTCATGAAACCGTCGAAAGTGACGCGGATCGTCGGTGAAGTCATGAAGCATGTGCCCGGTTCACATCTGGGTATCCATACCCATAACGACCGGGGTTACGCGGACGCAAACACAATGGCAGCGGTTGAAGCGGGCGTATGCCATGTGCAGGGCACATTTAACGGGCTGGGAGAACGAACCGGCAATGCCAATCTCGTCAATGTCATTGCCAATCTGGTGTTGGATGATGAAGTGGATTGCGGATTGACCCGGGACGATCTTCTCAAGCTGAAACCGCTTTCCAAACTGGTTGAAGAAGTTTCCCGCCGCCCGGTATCCTTGAGCGCGCCCTTTATCAGCGCAGCTTCGGGAGAACAAAAAGCCGGTAAGCATGTCGACATGTTCGTGCTAGACCCTGCCACCTACCGCTCACACAACCCTGCCCTGTTCGGCGTTGTGGAACGTATCGGTGTATCCAACCAATCGGGTGTTTCGAGCTTTCTAAAACCGCTGCAGGATCTGGGACTCGATACGTCAAAGGGAAATCTTCATTTCAAAGAAGTCATTCATACGCTGAAGCAGGCCGAAGAAGAGGGTTTCGATTTCGAGACCTGCATGGGCAGCTTCGAAGTCATGGCTTTGCGCACTTACGGCCAGATGCCGAACTATTTCGATCTGTCATCTTATCGCGCGATCGTAGAGCGTCTTCCCGGCAATGGCAGCGCCAGCGCCACGAAAAAGGCCAAACTGGCCGCGCAGGCATCCGTGGAGTTTCTGGATGTTTCGCAAAAACTGGCAGAACCGGAAGTCAGCAACGGTAATGGTCCGGTCAACGCGCTGGATAAAGCCATGCGCCGCAGCCTTGAGAAAGTTTATCCGGAATTGAAAAAACTTGAGCTGGTCGATTACAAGCTGGATGTCCTTGACCGTCACCGCGGCACGGATGCCATTGTACAGGTGAAAATCGTCAGCAAAGCACCCGGACAGGCGGAAATGGCGACAGTTGGGGTTTCGGGACACTCCATCGATGCATCGGTCGATGCTTTGATGGATTCTTATGCCTTGTATCTGAAACGCATGGGCGTGAGCCCGCGTTCGTTTGCCGCACCGGCCATAGTCCCCAAAGTGGCCTGATTTACTGAAATGCAGTTGCGTTTTATTGGAAGGCGACTTCGTTGAAACTGCGCAGCTTGCGGCTGTGGAGTTTTTCTGGGCCGACGCCGCGCAGGATGGCCATGGCGAGCAGGCCGATCTGGAGATGCTGGTTGACGCGGTTGCGATAGAAGGCATCGGCCATGCCGGGCAGTTTGAGCTGGCCGTGCAGCGGTTTGTCGGAGATGCACAGCAAGGTGCCGTAGGGCACGCGGAAGCGGTAGCCGTTGGCGGCGATGGTGCCGGATTCCATGTCGAGAGCGATGGCGCGGGACATGGAGAGCGGCAGGTTTTGCTGGATGCTTGGCTGTAATTCCCAGTTGCGGTCGTCGATGGTGGCGACCGTGCCGGTGCGCATGATTTTTTTGAGGTCGTAGCCTTTCAGGCCGGTGACATCGCCCACCGCCTGCTGCAAGGCTTGCTGAATTTCAGCAAGGGCGGGCAGCGGAATGAAGGGCGGTAAATCTTTATCGAGAACGTGATCGAGGCGCAGGTACGCATGGGCCAGCGCGTAGTCGCCCAGGCTCTGACTGTTGCGCAGCCCCGCGCAGTGACCGAGCATCAGCCATGCATGAGGACGCAGCACGGCAACGTGGTCGGTGATGGTTTTGGCGTTGGAGGGGCCGACGCCGATATTGATCATGGTGATGCCGGACCCGTCGGCACGCTTGAGATGATAGGCCGGCATCTGCGGCAGGCGCCCCGGGGCTTTGCCCTGCGGCCATTTGGCATCCGGGTTGTCTTTGGTGTGTTTGTTCAGCGTGATCACATCGCCGGGCTCGACGAAGGCGATGTATTCTCCCTGCTCGCCCTCCAGCTTCGGATCGAGGACGCTGGTCATCAGATCGTGGCAGATGCGCGTGAATTCATCGATATAGAACTGGTAGTTGGTGAAGATCACGTAATTCTGGAAGTGCGCGGCCGATGTGCCGGTGTAGTGGCGCAGGCGCATCACGGATAGATCGGTGCGCGCGGCGGAGAACAGGCCGAGCGGCAGCGGTTCGCCTTCCTTTGGCATATAGGTGCCGTTGGCGATGGTGTCGTCGAGATTGGTAAGATCAGGCTGGTCGAAGCACAGCGGCACCTGGGCCAGCAGTTCCGGCGTGAGATCGCCTTCGACGTGGAAGTTTTCGCCGAGGGCGAAATGAACCGGGATCGGCGTGTCGCTCACGGAAATTTCAATCGGGCAGCCGTGGTTTTTGATCAGCTGTTCGATCTGTTCTTTGTAGTAATGGCCGAAAATATCGGGACGCGTCAGGGTCAGCGCATAAGTGCCGGGTTTGGTGACGAAGCCGTAGGCCAGACGCTGGTCGGGGCGGCGATTGGTCATGACCTCCACCTTCATCTGCGGGTAATAGGCGGAGACGCGGCCAGAGGGGACCTGGCCTTTGGTGAAGGCTTTGAAGTTGTCGCGCAAATACGTGACGGATGCGTCATAGATTTCGCGGACCGCGTCCAGCGCGTCGTCGGCGTTATCAAAGACTTTGGGAGGGAAGACCTTAGGGAACACTGCCATGTTTTATTATATACAATTTCAAAGGTTTACACCAATTTAATGGTTGAAATCATTGATAAATTTGCTTGTTATCTTTTACATATGATATGCAGAAGCCATGAAATCCCAGCGCTCTGCCGGTTTAAAGGCCCTCTTCAAAAAATTCGGAAACGGACGGTTTATCAAGCTGGACGGCACCGGCTGGCACACACACGGGATGCGCGCGCATTTTCAATCCGTTGCAGGGCGGACGGCGGTGGCTGGCGCGAGTGCCGTCATGGCTTATAGCGCATACCGGGGCGTGGATATTTTCGATGCCCTATTTTTGTCCGTTCAACTGGGCGCTATGGGTTTCATCGCCCATCAGATGCGTTTGTCGGATGCCCTGCTCACCACGCCCTATGCGGCCTGGAAACGCTATGCGCAATATGCCATCGATACAGAAGGCCGCGCTTTCCCGCCGGAAAACGAAACCGAATTGCTGGTAGCTACGCTGGCTCACCGCGATGCAGCGGCGCAGAGATTTCTTAAAACAAGCGCCGGCGCCCTGACGCTGACGGCCGCAACATCTCTGCCCGCATTTCTTTTCGAGCACAGCCGCCTGCCCGCACCGGGCGCCGTCATGCCGCTGTTGGCGCTGCTGCCCATGATATTGCGGGAAGCCGCTTTGGTGCGCCGCTGCAACAAGCTGCTTCATCCGGACCGAATTTACCGTTTTGCGGCGAACCCGCCGGCTGAGCCTGCGCAGAAACGCGCCGAGGCGCCTGCCGGTGGTTACCGCGGGGGACCGATGTGATGAGCATGCTCGATACTCTTTTGCATCGCAGCCCGAAGAAACGTTTTTTGACGCCACGCGGCGGTCATCTGAGCGCATCAACGCTGCGCCGTTTTTATTCAGGACCAGAGACAAAGCTTTGCGGAGTGTTCTGCGCAGCCGCGTGTGGTTTGTCAGCCGTGTTTGCGCCTGGCAATCTGCAGGAAGTTTTTACACAAACTGTTTCCGCGCTAGTGATGACGCCCATCTTGGGGCAGATCGCGGAAGCCGCCCTGATGACGGCGCATATCCGCGATTTTCATCCGTCCTACTTCGATCAGAAAAGAGGACGGCGCATCGTTGACATTGACCAGCCGTATGTCATCGACAAACGACCGGATGGCAAGAACAGCATGCCCGTGCCGCAGGCTGCCGTGGATGCGCTGATCATGAAACACCGGCGCGCGCTGCGCTGGCTGATTTTTGCATCTTCTGCGCTTGCGATAGCAGTGGCTTATAAAACATATAATAGCGGGTTTCAGCCCAAAATGCTGATGGCGGCGCCGGTCATCGGTGGCCTGGCGTTGCGATTTTTATCGGCCGCAGAACGGTTTGAGCGTCTGAAGAGCGGGCGCTATGCGCTGGTCAAGTTGCCAATCCAACTAAAGAGCGAGCATAGTCCCGCGCCGTAAAGGGCTGCAGGTCTTCGATGCCCTCGCCGACGCCGACAGCGTGCACCGGCAGTCTGAACTGGTCGGCCAGTCCCACCACGACGCCGCCTTTGGCGGATCCATCGAGTTTGGTGACGACGAGGCCGGTGATTTTGGCGATGTCTTTAAAGGCTTCGACTTGTGCGAAGGCGTTCTGGCCGGTTGTGGCATCGAGCACCAGCAAGGTTGCGTGCGGGGCGGTTGCATCGTTCTTGCCAAGAACGCGGACGATTTTTGAGAGTTCGGCCATCAGATCATTTTTGTTATGCAGACGGCCCGCCGTATCGACGACCAGTACGTCATAGCCTTCCTTTTTTGCTTTTTCGTAGGCTTCGAAGGCGACGGCTGCGGCATCGGCGCCGACATCCTTGGAAACGACCGGCACATGCAGGCGCTGGCCCCAGATCTGGATTTGCTCGACGGCGGCAGCGCGGAACGTATCGGCGGCGGCCAGCATGACGCGGTGACCCTGGCGCTGAATTTGAAAACCCAGTTTGCCGATGGTGGTGGTTTTACCGACGCCGTTCACGCCGGTAACCAGAATGACGAAGGGACCATCGGCGGGTTTTTTGATATCGAGCGGCTGGGCGACGGGTTTGAGTAAAGCTTCAATGTCTTCCGCCAGCGCGGTTTTGATTGCATCGTCTGAGGCGTCTTTATCGAATTTGCGCGCGGCGAAAGACTGCACGACCTTGGCAGCGGTTTTGGGACCGAGGTCGGCGGTGATGAGCAATTCTTCCAAAGCTTCCAGATCGTTCGGATCCAGTTTCGATTTGGTGAAGATGTCGGTGAATTTTGCGGTGGATCGGGAAAGACCTGCCGAGAGTTTCGACAGCCAGCCGCCCTCGTTCGTATGATCTTTCAGGTCTTCGGCTTCCTGCGCATCGTCGAGCGCGGTGTGCACGGGCACGGGCGCGGTTTTCAGATCTTCGACAATTTCAGATTCACTGGGGGCCAGATCGTGTTTGGTTTGCGCATCGAGGCTTGTTTCGTCTTCAGGCACGGGTTCGAGCGCCGGGTCATCCTTGTGATGCACCATGCGGTCGCCATCTTTTTCTTCCTTGGCGGAAGTTTCATTTTTTTTGGATCGCCAGAAAACCATGGCCTTCTTTTATCACCCGCATGCACCAGCAACAAGCCGGGCAAAGACTTCATTCCGCATGCTTTCGCATGCGATGCGATGTCGCAGAACACCGGCTCTTCGCGGTGCGTCATAGATTCATTGGAAAAGTGGAAAACGAATTTATGCCAGTATTTCAGTCAGGTATTTAGAACTTAGGATTATCAAAAGTTCAACGAGTCATGAATCGCGCATTTCCGCGAATTTTTTGAGTCCTGACGCTTGGCTAATCTGCTACGGTTTTTACATTACTAAGACTACTTCCTGAAACCGTAACAACAATGGGGGCGCAGATGTTGTTAAATCATCCGTATGTTCACGACATGAACATCGTTCACAACGCTACACCAGACGGGTCGGAAGAGAGGGTCCTTATCGTTAAAACGCGCATGTGGTGGGCATCGGAATATTCGGTGTCCAACGACAATCGCCTGCTTCTGGAGTTATCGGAACAGGTTCGTCGTCTGGAACGGCTTGCGCAATTCGGCATCATGGATTTTGACCGCGTAGACGTCATACCTGCCGACATGGACTGAATACTGACTGAACAGGGTCAGGATCAGAAACTACCTTTAAAAACATACGTGACGGGGCCGGTCATCAATATATGCCCATCGCCTTCACGGATCTCGAGATTCAGCGTGCCGCCATCCATGTGGATGCGTGTTTTGCGGCCGGCATGACCTTGGGCGAAAGCGGCGTATGCGGTGGCGCAGGCGCCGCTTCCGCACGCGAGCGTGATCCCTGCCCCGCGTTCCCAGACACGCATGCGCAAACCGTCCTGGCGTTTTGAAACAAATTCCACATTGATGCGGTTCGGGAACAGCTTGTGATGTTCTATTTTTGGCCCGATGCCCTGCAGGTCGATCGCATCGGCATCGTCGACAAAGAAAACGGCGTGCGGGTTGCCGACATCGACGGTGATCGCTTCATTCAGATCGAGACCCACATCGGCCGTGCCGGTTTTTGCGGGTGCGCCCATATCGACAGTGACAAGATCGCCGGCGCCAGCGCACTCCAGCAGGCGGTCGCCGACCAGAATCGTGACGGTTTTCCTGCTCGTTTCCTTGATGATGATATCGGCCACGCAGCGAACGGCATTGCCGCACATGCCGGCCGTAGACCCGTCAGCATTGCGGATAATCATTTCCACATCGGCTTTGCCGGTGGGGCCGATGACGATCAACTGGTCGCAGCCAATGCCAATGTGTCGGTCACAAAGCATTGATATCATTGATGGATTTGAGAGAAGATTACGCATGTCCGTTTTGCGCGCATCAATCACGATGAAATCATTGCCGCAGCCGTGCATTTTCAGGAAATCGGTCATGAGCCCTATGTAGCTGCTTTCGTTGACTTCTGGCCAGAGGGTATATACAAACACCCTCGAAATCATCCCTACCACTGGACTGCCAGTGCCTATGGGTACCCCTCAGTCGGCGACTACGCTCACTGGGGCAGTAACGTTTTTTGAGGTTTTTTTGTTTGAGTCATTAAGCGAGAAACTCGGCACGGTCTTCGACAAGCTTCGGGGGCGCGACCGGTTGGGCGAAGAAGATGTCGATCTGGCGCTGCGCGAGATCCGCCTTGCCCTGCTTGAGGCTGACGTGGCGCTGCCTGTCGTCAAAGAATTCACGACCCGCGTCAAAGAGCACGCTGTCGGCCAGGACATCATCAAATCCGTTTCTCCGACGCAGCAGATGGTCAAGATCGTCAATGATGCGATTGTTGCCATGCTGGGTGACGGCACGGAAAGCCAACTGAATATCCATGTCGCCGCCCCGGCAGTTATTCTGATGGTTGGCCTGCAGGGTTCGGGCAAGACGACCACAACGGGCAAGCTTGCCAAATATCTTTCCTCCAAGAACAAGAAAAAAGTGCTGATGGCGTCGCTGGATACGCAGCGCCCGGCCGCACAGGACCAACTGCGCATCATCGGTGAGCAAATCGGCGTCACGACCCTGCCGATCGTTAAAGGCGAGACGCCGCTGCAGATCACCAAGCGCGCGCTCGAAACCGCCAAGCTTGAATTGTACGACGTGCTGATGCTCGATACGGCCGGCCGCCTTGCGATTGATGAAGCGCTGATGGCCGAAGTCGCGTCGGTACGCGATATCGCCAAGCCGCATGAAACCCTTTTGGTTGTCGATGCGATGACGGGTCAGGACGCGGTCAACATTGCCAATGAATTTTCCAACAAAGTCGGCATCACCGGCACGGTTCTGACCCGTATCGACGGCGATACGCGCGGCGGCGCGGCCATGTCGATGCGCGGCGTGACGGGCAAACCCATCAAGTTCCTGGGCGTCGGCGAAAAGATGGACGCGATCGAGCCGTTCCATCCCGACCGTATTGCCGGCCGCATTCTGGGCATGGGCGACGTTGTATCACTGGTCGAAAAAGCGGTTGATACGCTGGACAAAGAAAAGGCCGAGAAAGCCGCCCAGAAATTCCAGGAAGGCAAATTCGACCTGGACGATTTCCGCGACCAGTTGCAGCAGATGAAAAAAATGGGCGGCATGGGCGCGATGATGAAAATGATGCCGGGCCTGTCCGCGCATCAATCGAAAATCGATTCCGCCAATCTGGATGAGACCGTTCTAAAGACGCAGGAAGCGATCATGTCGTCGATGACGGCGCGCGAGCGCGCCAAACCTGATCTGATTTCCAATTCCGGCTCGCGCCGCAAACGCATTGCTGCCGGGTCCGGCACCACGGTGCAGGATGTAAACCGTTTGCTCAAGCAATTCGACCAGATGCAAACGATGATGAAAAAAATTCGTAAAATGGGCATGGGCGGCATGATGAGCATGGCCAAAGGTCTGCTGGGCGGCGACGCCTTCGGCAAACTGATGGGCGATCTGCCGCCGGAACTGCAACAGCAGGCGGGCAATGCACAAAACCCGTTTGCGAATTTCCAATTACCCCCGGGTTTTCCGGGCAACAACCCTTTCAACAAAAAACGCTAAAATTTTAAGGAGAGTAAACAATGTCACTGAAAATTCGTATGTCCCGCGGCGGCCGCCGCAACCTGCCCTACTACCGTCTGGTGGTCACGGATTCCCGTTCTCCGCGCGATTCCTCGTTCATCGAGCGTCTGGGCACGTACAATCCGCTGCTGGCAGCGACCGATCCGAACCGTGTCACGCTGAATGCCGATCGCATCAAGCACTGGCTGTCGGTTGGCGCGCAACCATCGGATCGCGTTGCGATTTTCCTCGGCAATGCCGGCATCATCGAGAAGCCGAAATTCCAGGCTGGTCCGAAGAAATCCGCACCGAAAGCCAAAGCGCAGGAACGCGTGAAGACACAAGAAGAAGCCGCCAAAGCCAAGGCTGAAGCCGCTGCGCAGGAAGCTGAAGAAGCCAAAGCCAAAGTTGAAGCGGCTGCCGCCTCGCCGGAACCGTCTGAAGCTGTCGCTTCGGATCCGGTTGTCGAAGCATCGGCTGCCGAAGCTTCCGCAGCACCGGAAGCACCGGCTGAAGAAGCGCCGAAGGCTGAGTAATCCATGGACCGCCGCATCCTGATCGGCAAGATCGTGTCGGCGCATGGCATCAAGGGCCAGGTTAAAGTCCTTTGTTATGCGGACGACGCGGATCTGCTGTTTCAGGATGACGGCATCTATTCAGATGAAACCACGCAGGCCCGCGTGGTTTTGTCATTTAGCGCCGAGCCCAAGGCGGGTTTGTTCATCGTGTATGTGGATGGCATCACCGACCGCAACAAGGCAGAACTGATGCGCGGCACAAGGCTGTATATCGACCGCGATCAATTGCCCGAGGCCGAAGAAGGCCAGATCTACCACATGGATCTTGAAGGCATGGATGTCGTATCGGCTGATGGCAAAGAGATGGGCAAGGTGATCCGCGTGCAGAATTTCGGCGCCGGTGATCTGCTGGAAATCCAAGGCAAGAAAGAATCGTATTACCTGCCCTTCGCCGCGCCTTATCTGGTCGGCGTTGAAAAAGAGGCGAAACGCATCGTGATGAACGAACCGGAAGTGATGGGTGGGAAGGAATAATGCATTTTAATCTCCTCACCCTTTTTCCCGATATGTTTCCCGGTTTCGCGGGTTTATCCCTGGCGGGTCGCGCACTGGACGAAAAAAAATGGTCGTACACAGCCATCCAGATCCGCGATCATGCCAAAGACAAACACAAAACAGTCGATGACACGCCCTTCGGCGGCGGCGCGGGCATGGTGATGCGCGCCGATGTGATTGAGAACGCGTTGCTGTCGTTATCCAACCCCGGCCGCAAGATTTACATGTCGCCGCGTGGCAAGGTCCTGAACCAGGCGCTGGCGGTTGAACTGACAAAAGAAAGCGCGCTAACCATTTTATGTGGCCGCTATGAAGGCGTGGACCAGCGCGTGCTGGATGCGCATGGTTTCGAAGAAATCAGTATCGGCGATTATGTTTTATCGGGCGGCGAACCCGCGGCTTTGATTTTGATGGATGCCTGCATTCGCCTGATCAACGGAGTGATGGGCAATGTTGAAACCGTTTCAGAAGAAAGTTTCGAAGGCGGTTTGCTGGAATACCCCCATTACACACGGCCAGCATCGTGGATTGATGCAAACGGCACGGAACGCAGCGTTCCTGAAGTTCTGACGTCGGGCAATCATGGCAAGGTGGCTGCGTGGCGCCACGAACAATCGGAAGCGATCACAAAAGAGCGCCGCCCCGATCTTTTGAAGAAATAATCCTCAAGCGCGGTTATAGGCGTATTTGAAACCAAGCGCGGTGCGGTCGGGCCGGATACCGGTTGCGACGATTGCACGGTAATCGTTCAGCATTTTCATCATGCGTTGGCGCGCATCGGCTGTTGTATTGGCGAAACGAATGGCGTTTTCCGTTAAAGTGAGCGTATCCATTTCCTGCAGCCCCGCCTTCACGGCCAGCGAATATTCCTTGCCGATATTGGTGTTCATCAGCAGCGGATTATCCGAGCCCAGGCAGACAGGAATCCCCATATCCATGAACATTGTCAGCGGATGCTGGCTCAGATCATTGAAATAGCGCCGCAAAGGGCGGTCAATCGTCAGGGTCTGATCGGAGGTGCGGCCTTTAATGACGTCTCCGATTTCGAGCTTGCGGCTTTCAAACGGCAGGCCGATACGCTTGTTGGCGGAAAGGCACACCTCGAGACAGATGCCCATCGCGCCGACCATGCGCATCGCTTCGCTGGAGGTATGCAACAACGTGCCATGCCCGAAGCGCAGACGGCGGTTATCATTGTTGGCCGGATCAAACGCCTCTTTGGGCAAAGCCAGCATGATATCAAGGAAGTTGTGCAGGAATTGTTCGGAGACATGCGGCACAAGGCCTAGACCTGCTTCGTTCCAGGCGATGTGAAAAGCATCCCTGTAATCAGCCATGGAGTCACCATTTTCGGGCCCGACAACGCCAAAAGCACGCACCAGAGGAAAATGTTTTCTGGTTAAAAAATCTGCCGCCTCTTTGGCATGCACGGGACCGCTGGTAGCGAGATTGATCCCGTCAGAGCGCAAACCTGTGACAACCACCGAGGCCTCAAAATTCGGGAACAGGGTCTTTACCGCCTTGATGCCTTCTTCAATGGCTTCCATCTGCCATTCAAAATCAGCGGCGTTACGGAAGGAATTTGATATTTCGGCGTAGATGCCGCCTTCCTTGACGATGCGCTCGCAGTATTCCTGAGTGACTTTGGCCAACTCGTACTGGTTGCGGGTGATTTTACGGATGCGTTCATAGGTGCCGTGAAATTGATCCAGGTTTTCGTAGTAGCGCAGCTTCGGATTAAAGAGGAAATCGACCGGAACATCCGTACGGCCCTTTTGCTGGCGCTTCAGGAAAGTTTCATGCGACGCGGCAAGCGAGCCGTGAACATGCATTTCCAGCTTGGGCAGGTCATACCCAACCAACGGCGGCTTTTCTTCGAAACTAACTTCCTGCATGGACGGTATTTAAACCGGCTTGCTTAGGTTATGTCAATTTAGTTGACGGCCCTGATGCGCCATTCTAGCGTCAGGTCCATGATCCGCCAGATATCCGCCCTGGAAGCCTTTTTGCCGATAACCGTCACGGGCGAAGCGTGGCGTGCCGGGCGCGACGCCTTCACCCGCTTTTCGCCTGGCAATACGGCGGCCATGCACGATCATATCTATGTGCAGGCCGCGGCTGATTACTGCATGGTCCACCGCTTCACCGGCCTGCCTGTCGACACGGACGTGGTCTGCGCCATGCTGGCCTGGCCCGCGCTGGAATGCCCGCAAAGCGAAGCGCCGCAGCGCCTGCAGGGGATCGTCGAAGGGTTTATGCCGACGATCGCAACGCTGGATTACCTGAAACCGCTGTCCAGCCATTTCGAGAACCCGGCCCTTCCGCCGGCCGTGCGCGATCTGCTTTTATATATTGGAACCACCGAGGTCCGGCATACCGGTGCGGCGATTCCGCCCCTGCACCAGAAAATTCTCGATTCTTACATTATCGGGGAAGACCTTCAGACGGAGAGGGTATGGGACCGCATTCAAAAGCAGCTCTGGACCGGAAATGGCCGAAATCAGCCAAATCCGGACAAAAAAGGCCCGCCTGTGCATTGATTTAACTTGCCAAACCCGGCCCTTCCCGGTATCTAAACGCCAACAAAAAAGACAAACGGCCTGCCGGCATTCCATGTGGGATGTTCGATTTCGAGGCCGGATAAAACAAGTTAGAGAGTTACCATGGCTATGAACACCATCGAAAAATTCGAAGCCAAGCAGCTGAAGACGCTGTCGGCGAACAAAATCATCCCTCCCTTCTCCGCTGGCGACACCCTGAAAGTGAACGTCAACATCAAGGAAGGCGACCGCACCCGCGTCCAGGCTTACGAAGGCATCTGCATTTCGCGCACCGGCAGCGGCGTGAACGAAAGCTTCACCGTGCGTAAAATTTCCTACGGTGAAGGCGTTGAACGCGTCTTCCCGCTCTACGGCCCGGTCATTGAATCGATCGAACTGGTCCGCCGCGGTTCCGTCCGCCGCGCCAAGCTGTACTACATGCGCACCCGCTCGGGTAAATCGGCCCGTATTACTGAACGTACCACCGGTCACGGCATGGAAGACGGCATGGCGATCATTGATGAAGCGCAGGAAGCCGCCATGGCAGAAGCAAAAGCCGCCAAGGCTGCAGCGAAAGCCGCCGCAAAGGCAGCCAACGCCGACAAGCCGAAAAAGCCCGCTAAAGGCAAAAAATAAAGTTTACGCATCCTCATGCGTTAAAGCCCGGCACAGTGCCGGGCTTTTTTATTGAGCCCAAAAAAAGACCCGGACTTTATCCCGGGCCTTTCTCTTACTAAGGAGACTGTGATCAGTGGATGACACTGCTGGAAGCCGCGCCGGCCGACATGGAGTAAACGGGGGCGGCGGTTTTTGTTTCTTCTGGTTTTTTGTCTTTTGATTCCGCGTTACATGAACACGACGAACAACACTCGGACATTTCTTTTCTTTCTTTGTTTGCCAGTTATTGAAGGGTCAGCACCGGGGCCATGAGGGCCAGTTCATGACCCTGAGGGTGGCGTGCCGTTAAAATGACACTGTGATTCTTTAAAAAGGTTGCGGCCATCGCCTCGTCGCAGACGCCGATCCGGAAGTGCAAATCCCCTAAAAGAGCACTGATCTGGCGGCTGGACGGGTCGATAAACACCACGTCAGCACGGGCGAAGGCGGGGTCATCCAGGGTAATGCATGCCACCCCTTGGGCGGACCTGGAAAACGACGCATTCTGAACCGTGAGCATAGGTGTTGCCTCTCTGATATTTCTTAGGTTTAGTATGGGGGGTGAGTGGTTATAATTTCCTTAATGCGGTGCACAAACAATGACTGGTTCTGCCGGTAAACCCCGGACTTTGTACGAAAAAATCTGGGACGCCCATGTCGTGAAGCGTCATGAAGACGGCACCTGCGTTCTGTATATCGATCGCCACCTTGTGCACGAGGTGACCAGCCCCCAGGCCTTTGAAGGTCTACGCGCGGCGGGCCGTGCCGTGCGCCGCCCCGATGCGACGCTGGCCGTCGCCGATCACAACGTGCCGACATCCGATCGCGCGCTTGGAATCCCGGAAGAAGAATCCCGCATCCAGATCGAAACGCTGGAAGCGAATGTCAAAGAACATGGCATCGAATATTTCGGCATGAAGGACAAGCGCCAGGGCATCGTGCATATCATCGGGCCGGAACAGGGTCTGACACAGCCGGGCATGACCATCGTGTGCGGCGACAGCCACACATCCACGCATGGTGCGTTCGGCGCGCTGGCATTCGGCATCGGCACATCGGAAGTGGAACATGTGCTGGCGACGCAAACGCTGCTGATGAAACCAGCCAAGACGATGCGCATCACCGTGGAAGGCACCCTCCCCTTGGGTGTCACGGCAAAAGACATCATTCTGGCGATCATCGGCAAGATCGGCACCGCCGGCGGCACGGGGTATGTTGTTGAGTACGCAGGTTCCGCCATTCGAAGCCTGTCGATGGAAGGCCGTATGACGATCTGCAACATGTCGATCGAAGGCGGCGCGCGCGCTGGGCTGATCGCGCCGGATGAAACCACATTCAAATATGTGCGCGGCCGCCCCAAGGCGCCGCATGGCGAAGCCTGGCACAAGGCGGTTGAATACTGGCGCACGCTGCCATCCGATGAAGGGGCGACATACGACGCCGAAGTTTTTCTGAAAGCCGAAGATATCGCGCCGCAGGTGACGTGGGGCACATCCCCGCAGGACGTGGTTCCCATTGACGGCGTCGTTCCCAACCCGGCGGATGAAGCCGATGAAGGCAAGCGGGCTGCGATTGCGCGCTCGCTCGAATATATGGGCCTGACGCCGGGTGAAAAAATGACTGATGTGAAACTTGATAAAATCTTCATCGGATCGTGCACGAATGCGCGCATTGAAGATCTGCGTGAAGTGGTCAAAGTCGTGGGCGATCACAAGGTTGCAGAAGGCGTTTATGCCATGGTGGTGCCGGGATCGGGCCTTGTGAAACTGCAGGCCGAGGAAGAAGGCATTGCCGATAAACTCAAAGCCGCCGGTTTTGACTGGCGCGAACCTGGATGTTCGATGTGCCTGGGCATGAACGAAGACCGGCTTAGCCCCGGCGAGCGCTGCGCATCCACGTCCAATCGCAATTTTGAAGGCCGCCAGGGTTATAAAGGCCGTACACATTTGTTGTCGCCCGCCATGGCAGCGGCGGCAGCCATTACAGGGAAGCTTACGGATGTCCGCAACTTTAGATGATTTCATCGATCGTGAGATCGATATGCTTGCCGAGTACGACGCCAAGCGTCCGCCCGGTCATCCCTATGAATTTCACCGCCATGTGCGGCGTGTCGCCGACGACATGCAGGCGCTGGCCCTTGCCATGGGCATGACTCCGGAACGCGCCACTGAACTGCGCCGCGCCACATTGGTGCACGATGCGGGCAAGCGCCTGCTGCCGCCCAATATCTGGGATGTGAAGGATAAACCGACTGAAATCGTCCGCCGCCAGCGCCGCAATCACACGATGCTGGGCGTCCAGCTGCTGAATGAATTCATGGGTGAAGACAACCATGACCCGAAGGTTGAGCTGGTGCGCGACCTGATGAAGCATCACCACGAAGCGATGAACGGCACAGGCTGGCTTGGCCTGAAGGCCGAGCAGCTGAGCACCGAAGCCCGCATGCTGTGCATCTGCGATGCTTTCGACGGGTATTCGACCTGGCGCCCGCATTTTGGCGAGCGCGATATTTCCATGCGCGGGGTTCTGCACCGCATGGGTGTTGAAAAGGCTGCACAGTTCGACCCTGAAATCATGAAAATTTTCACAAAGATGAAGCTGCAAAAATAATGCAACCATTCAAGACCCTGACAGCCGTTGCCGCGCCTCTGCCGATGGTCAATGTCGATACCGACATGATCATTCCGAAACTGTTTTTGCGCACCATCAAGCGCACAGGACTTGGCAAACATCTTTTTTCGGAAATGCGTTACGAGCAGAATGGCGCGGAGAAACCTGGTTTCGTTCTGAACCGCGAACCGTACAGGCATGCGCAGATTTTGATTGCTGACGAAAACTTCGGCTGCGGGTCCAGCCGCGAGCATGCGCCCTGGGCTTTGAACGATTTCGGCATTCGCTGTGTCATCGCGCCGTCTTTTGCCGATATTTTTCACGGCAACAGCTTTAAAAACGGCATGTGCCCGGTGGTTTTACCCAAAGATCAGGTTCAGCAGCTGATGCAGCGTGCGACCGATTACCCCGAGCAGCCGATTACGGTGGATCTGGAAAAGCAGGAAGTTCGTGCCGGCAATCTGGTTTTTCCGTTTACGATTGACGAGTTCCGCAGACATTGCCTTTTGAACGGTCTGGACGATATCGGTCTGACATTGCAGCACGAGGGCGATATTTCGTCATACGAAGCAGATCTTAAAAAATCCCAACCGTGGCAGTTTGTGTAATGGCTCATTTTGTATTGTTACCCGGTGACGGCATCGGCCCTGAAGTGATGGCTGAAGCCAAAAAAGTGATCGACGCGCTCGATATCGGCATCACGACCGAAGAACATCTGGTCGGCGGCACCGCCTATGACGAGGCCGGAACGCCTTTGCCTGCCGAAACGCTGGAAGCCTGCCGTCATGCCGATGCCGCCCTGCTCGCCTGTGTCGGCGGCCCGCAATGGTCGCAAGTGTCTTACGATAAACGCCCTGAGGCCGGTTTGCTGGGCTTGCGCAAGCAGCTTGATCTTTTCGCCAATCTACGCCCCGCCATTGTGTTCGATGCGCTGATCGACGCTTCCACGCTCAAGCCCGAGATCGTGCGCGGTCTCGACATCATGATCGTGCGCGAACTGACGGGCGGTGTTTATTTCGGCCAGCCGCGCGGCATAGAAACCATTGGCAAAGGCGAACGCCGCGGTATCAATACGCAGGTCTATACAACATCGGAAGTGCGCCGCGTTGCAGCGGTGGCTTTTGAACTGGCGCGCGCGCGCGGCAACAAGGTCTGCTCGTGCGAAAAATCAAACGTCATGGAATCCGGGCTGATGTGGCGCGAAGACGTCACTACCCTTCATGCCGAGAACTACGGCGATGTTGAGCTGTCTCACATGTATGCCGATAATTGCGCGATGCAGCTGCTGCGCAACCCGTCGCAGTTCGATGTCATCGTCACCGATAATCTTTTTGGCGATATTCTCTCGGACGAGGCGGCGATGCTGACCGGATCGCTTGGCATGCTGCCGTCCGCGTCGTTAGGCGCGGATATCAACGGCAAACGTGCTTCTTTGTATGAACCCGTACACGGGTCTGCCCCCGATATTGCGGGCAAAGGCGTCGCCAATCCGCTGGCGATGATTTTGTCGCTGGCCATGGCGCTGCGTTATTCCCTCAAAGATGCAAAATCGGCGGGCCGGATCGAAATGGCCGTCAAGAAAACGCTGTCGGACGGCATCCGGACTGCTGATATCGCGGCCGGCGGCAAAGCAGTTTCCACAGCGGCCATGGGCGACGCGGTTGTAGACCGGCTTTAATGCCCGGCCCTATTGTCCTTAAGCGCTTCGGGGCTTAGATTAAGGGCATGACGATAGAAATGACCATTTCAGTGCTGCTGATTCTCGGCCTCGGCTTCATGCTGCTTGAGGCGATTGTGCCGGCTTTCGGCCTGTTCGGCCTTGGCGGGGCGTTTTCATTCATTGCCGCCATTTTCATGCTGCGCAATGTCGACGTGTTCTATGGCGTGCCTGTAGATGCGCCGCTTTTGATTACACTGGGCATTCTCGGGCTCGCGGTTCTGGCGGGCAGTCTCTATTTCATCTTCAAGGCGTGGCGCACCACGACATCAGCCGGTGCCGAGATCATGATCGGCATGCCAGCCAAGGTGCTGGACTGGCAGGGGCAGATGGGCCATGTCCATGTCGATGGCGAGACATGGGCGGCGCAGGGCCCGGAGAATCTGGCCATCGGCGACGTGGTCACTGTTGAAAGCCGCAACCACCTCATTTTAACCGTCACCAAGGATGCACCCCAATGATGATCCAGATTGCTGTCATGGTTTTTTTCGCGATCGCGCTGTTTGTCGCGACGTCGGTGCGCGTCATGCGCGAATACGAGCGCGCGGTGATCTTCACGCTGGGGCGCTATACACATACGACCGGCCCGGGCCTGATTATCCTCATTCCTTTCATCCAGACCATGATCCGCGTCGATATCCGCGTGCGCACGCAGGACGTGCCGTCGCAGGATGTCATTTCCAAGGATAACGTTTCGGTCAAGGTTTCGGCGGTGGTCTATTACCGCGTCATCAACCCGGCGGATGCGATCATCAAGGTTGAAGATTTTTTCCAGGCGACGATGGAAGTCGCGCAAACCACTTTACGTGCAGTGCTTGGCAAGCATGATCTGGACGACATGCTGTCCAAGCGCGACCAGTTGAACGCGGATCTGCAGGAATTGCTGGATTCGACTACGGAAGGCTGGGGCATCAAGGTGACGTCGGTTGCGATCAAACATGTCGATATCGACCCGAGCATGATCCGCGCCATTGCCCGCCAGGCCGAGGCTGAACGCGAACGCCGCGCCAAGGTCATCAATGCGGAAGGTGAATTGCAGGCCGCTAAGCAACTGGACGAAGCCGCGACCATTCTGGCGCAACGACCGGAATCTATGCAGCTGCGTTATCTGTCGGCTTTGACGGATATTGCGGGCGATCGCACGAACACGATCATCATGCCGCTGCCTGACCTGCTGAGCGCCCTTACCGCGAAGCGCTGATCAAAAAGCCAGAAAAGCAATAACCACGCCGATCAGACCGCAGATGATTTCGATCATCGGGTAACGGATCGGCACGCCGGCGCGGCAGTAGCGGCATTTTCCACGCAGGTAAACCCACGATAAAATAGGGATCAGATCCGGGGCGTGCAGCGTGTTTTCGCATTCGGGGCAGCGGGACCGGGCGCTGATCCAGTCCTCCCCCCGTGGCAGGCGGTAGACCAGGGCGGTGATGAAACTGCCTATGCATGCACCGAAGACAAAAAACAACCCGGCGCGCAACGCCGGGTTGTTCATGTAAAAATCAAAGAAACCGTCCATTGCTGTTGTCCGGCGCTATTGTCCGGCGCGGATCGCACCGATGCGGTCATATACGGCACCGCGGTCGATGGAGGTGCCACCTGCCTGCACGGCATCAACTTCAAGCGCACGCTGGTATAGTTCAAGCGCATCGCCGGAACGGCCAGCCGCTTCAGCATCCTGCGCAGCGCGCAGGATGGCGGGGGCTGACGATTCAGACGCCGAAGGCGCTGCCTGCGGACGCGGCGAGATAGTGGCCGGTTCGTCTGCCGGTTGCGAAGCCTCTACCCGCGCGACCGGTACAGCCGGCGGCGTGGGTTGAGCCATCGTTGCGGGTTTCGTGCCGGTGGTCGTATCCGGAATTTGCGCGTACACGCTGGTCTGGGTGCCGGGGGGCAGCGATTTGCCGCCCTGGATCGCCAGTTTGTAGGTGCGCAGTTCCGGCGCAGGCTGCGGCGCTGTCCGCGTGGGCATCATGCCAACCGGTGCAGGCACGCCCTGCGAGGGCAGTTCGATCATGCCGCCGCCTTTGGCGACCATCGCGGCCGTTTCGCCGGTGGCCGATGTCACGTCAGCCAGGTTCTTGTTGGTGTTGCCTTCCACGTCGCGGCCCGTGCCGGATGAAGAATGCTGAACCGGCGCAGCAGCGCCACCTTCGATAATCGGGGTCATCTTGGAATTGGATGCCGGGGCCGGTTTTTCGATGGCGGGTTTTTCGCCCGTGGTGTCAACGCTCAGACGCGTCGTGGTGGTAGCTGGCTCAGATGCAGCGCCACCTTTTTTCGCCTGAATGGCAACATAGGGTGGCGGCAGCGCGTCATCCTGGGGAGAAACAGCAGCAGATTTGGAGGCCTTGGGTGCAGAAACCGCCTTGGGCGTATCCAGCACTTCGACATCTTTTGCCGGGACTTCTTTCGAAGCCGCGATTTCAGCGGCAGCAACATCAGCATCATTAGCCGGCTCTTTAACCCGTTCCTTTTTCGCTACCGTCTTCTCGACTTTTTTCTCTGCCGTTTTTTTGGCCGTGGTCGGCGGCTTGGCTTTTACTTCCTCAATGGTTTTCTCGGGCAGCGTTTCAGCAACGCCCATTTCGTTCAGCATGCCGCTGTCGCCGCCAGCCATCCATTTATCGACGGCCGTGGCTGCGGTTTCAGCATCGCTGGGCGGCGTGCCGAGATCGGCAGCCGGGGCAGCGACGGGTTCGCCCGCAGGCGCACCGGTTTCCGATGTGGGCATGGCAAGAAGATCAGCGCCCGGTTCGGGTACAGGTGTTATTTCAGCTGCCGGCGGGAACGGGTCGTTCACGATGGGCATCGGCTGGGGCGTTTCATCGGTGGGGGCCGGCAGCATCACTGGCGCTGCGTCGGGTGTCGGCGGCGTGTCGAGCGCGGCCGTCTGTTCCGGTTCGTCCTGACCCATGAAGCCGCCCATGATGGCGGTCATGCCTTGGTCTTTGTTCAGGTAAACATACGCGCCGGCGCCGGCTGCGCCGAAAGCGAGAATGATGAGCAGCATGCTCATGAAACCGCCACCTGATTTTTTGGGCTGCACTTCGTCGACCAGTTCCTTGTCGGAATCCTCGTCGTCGGTTTCTTCGCCTTCGAAGACGTCTTCTTCTTCATCGCCGTGTTTCAGGAAATCGTCGAGATCCTTGTCTTTCACGTCACCGGCATATTCGTCCAAAAGCTCGTTGATGCTTTTATCTTCGTCGGCAGGTTTTTTCTCGTCAGCCATGGAAAGTCCCTTAATGAAAATGATTTCAAAGGATTATAGGGATTTTTTGATTGGGGTAAAGGGGGTCTGCACCCTTAAAAAGGGCGGAAAACTGGCGTTCCCGGCGCGACTCGAACGCACTACCTCCGGTTTAGGAAACCAGCGCTCTATCCTGATGAGCTACGGGAACGTGGCCTCTACTAAATTCCTAAATCACGACAGGGGCAAGAAAAACACGCCGGGCCCAGAAAACGATCAGGGCACCGGCCAGGATATTGGCGATGGCGATCCCGGCAGCAAAACCGGTGAAGCCGAACCATGCGGCGCCAAACAGCGCCAGCGCCAGCATCAGGCCGACGCGAAATGCATTGGCCCCCAGATATAAATGCCCCCTGCCCGTGCCGTTGAGCGCAGAGCCAATCAGGCCGGATGCCCCAAAGCCGATATAGCTGATGGGGACAAAGGCCAGATAAATCACAGCCAGTGCGATGATGCCGGGGACCTCTGAAAAGAGCGCTACGACCTGCGCGGCAAAAATCCACATCGCCACTGCGAACAGGCCGCAGAACATGGCATTGGCCGTGCTGGCGACGCGCAGCGTATGCGCGACGCGTTCATATTTGCGCGCGGCCCAGTTCTGGCCGGCCATCGGCGTGACGGCGCCCCACAGCGCCATCAGCATGATCAGCGCGATGCCTTCGATGCGCGTGGCGACACCAAAAGCGGCGACCGCATCAAGCCCCATGCGCGCGACACAGGCGGTGAGCACGCCGGCGGCGAAGGGTTCAATCGCATAGGCGACGCTGACAGGCGCTGCGACACCCAGCCATGTGCGCAATGCCTTTTTGGTTTTCTGAATATTCCTGAGTGTTTTGAGCTGGATCAGGCGCAGGCGGTGGATCGCGATATAAAGCGCAGCGATCATTGCAACCATGTAGGCAATAACAGTGGCAAGGGCTGCGCCTGCCATTTCCAGGCGTGGAAAGCCGAACAGGCCAAAAATCATGATCGGGTCGAGAATGAGATTCACAAACGCCAGCAGCAGCATGACATAGGCGGGCCAGGCCGCCTCGCCCGCGCCGCGCGAACCGGCATTGGCCACCACGCAGACGGCGATGAACGGCATGCCGAGCAGCCAGGTGAACATGTATCCGTCAATCAGCGGCATCAGGTCCGGTGTGGCCCCCATGGCGGCAAATATCGGGCCGTGCAGCGCCCAGGCGATGATGGCCATCAGCACGCCCATCGCCAGTGATCCGGCCAAACCCGCCGTGACGGTGCGCGCCGCATGTTCGTGGCGCCTCCCGCCTGCGGCGCGGGAGATGGCAGATGTCATGCCGCTGCTCATCGCCAACACCAGGAAGAACAGCAGCGTGGTCAACGGCATTGTGAAGGAAATGGCCGTCAGTTCGTTGTGACCCAGGCGCGATATGAACCACATGTCCGTGAACTGCACCGCGTTCATGGCAATGATGCCCCAGCCCATCGCGACGGTCAGGCGCTTGATATGGCCGCCTACCGGCCCTTCGGTCAGGTCGTATTTGGGCTTCTTCATAACTCGGCTGCTACGGCTTCGGTCGCGGCCTGTGCCAATGCCTTGCGGTCGGGATAATCTTTGGGGTCCAGCGGGATCTGGTAATGCACCAGAATATCGACGCCGCCCGCACAGGCGAAATTCCAGAGATGCGGCGCCAGCGTATCTTCCGGTTTCCACCATGCGTAGGTATCGCGCACTTTCTGGTCATCCGGGGTTTTACCGCCGACGCGTTCGATAACAATCGCAACAGGCTGCAGCAAGGCATCAAGGCCGGGTTCATACATTACTTCCAGAAGACCCGCCTTGAACGGCAGCACGTTGCGGCCATCCGTGGATGTGCCTTCGCCAAAGAGGATGACATTGTTGCCGGCATGCAGGGCGGCGCTGATTTTCTGTTTGGATTCCTCCAGCGCTTCGCGGGTCCGGCGGATGAAGATTGTATTCTGGATTTTGGCCAGAAACCCAAACAAGGGCCAGCCGGCCACTTCGGATTTGGCAACAAAAACCCCCGTGGCGGTCGATCCCATCACGACTATATCGAGGTACGAAATATGGTTGGATAAAAAAACCGTTGGTGTATCGCCATGGTCGCGTGGCATTCCCATGAAGCGGACATTGATATTGAAGACACGCGCGGCCATGCCATGCCAAAGCTGGGTCCATTCGAGATTGCCGGTGATTTTTTTCATGACGAGAATAACCGGAACCGTCAAAAGCGTGCCGATGATAAACGCCAGCATGCGGGCAAAGCCGAAAATGTATTTCATGTCAGAGAATTTCCGCGTCGACGCGGGCGTTTGCGGCGACGTCGAAATTGGCAACCTTGCGTTCGTAATGGCGGCGATAGCGGTCGGCGACCATTTTCATCTTCACCATCACGCAGACATCGATGGTGTTGAATTGCTCGTCGATCACGGCGCCATCGCCAATGACTCCGCCAAGACGCAGATATCCCTTAATCAGCGGCGGCAGGTCGTGCAGCGCCTCTTTAGGGTTCAGCTTATCTTTGGGGATCATGTTCATGTCGACATACTGGTCGGGCAAAGCACGGGGGCAGAATTCATCCGACGCGCGGTGAAAATGATGCAGGTAGGACAACATGTTCGCGTGCGAGGGAATGTCCGTGCCGTGGAAAGAGGCGCAGCCGAACAAAACGCCGATATCGTGCCAGGTCACATATTCGGCGATACCCTGCCAAAGAAGCTGCAAAACGCTGCGCGTGCGGTAATCCGGATGGACGCAGGACCGGCCGACTTCGACCATGTTGAGGTTGAGTTGTTCCAGCGGGCTGATATCGAATTCCCCAGCGGTATAAAAACGACCGACTTTCTGCGCGGTTTCGTTGCGGATCAGGCGATAAGTGCCGACGATGCGGTCGGGAATGGTGTCGATGCGGCGGTCGATGACGATCAGGTGATCCGCGTGGGCGTCGTATTCATCCCGATCGAGACCGGTTTTTTCCATGTCGCCGACAGGCTTTGCCCCATATTCCTTGTAGAAGACATCGTAGCGCAGACGCTGGCATGCCTCGATCTCCCCGGCCTTGCGCGCAAGGCGCACGGCGATGGGGCCCATGGACACACCTTCCGCCGCGAGGATGAAATCGTCGGAGTTGAGAACCGCCTGATTTTGCATTTGCTTACCGAATGTACAGATGAACTTCGTTCGTCTGGATGTTTTCGTTGGTCATGGCCGAGAGTTCGATGCGTTCAGCACCGAGACCCATCTGGGTCAGCGTGCGGAGAACGCGTTCGGCGTTACGGCGCGAACGGGTGCTTTCGATGGCCTTGCGAGCCGGGTTGCCGGCGCCCGGCGCGACAGCGACAAGTTCGAATTTCGCGTTGGGATATTTTTCAAGCGCGTCGGAGACCGATTGATAAACGGCCTGCTGGAAATCGACATCCGGACGGTCGAAGCGGACAACGACGAGCGGGCGCGGGCCGGAGAGCGGCTGCGCAGCCGGGGTGTTGGCAGCAGCGGTGAGCGATGCCGGGGTAGCGCCCAGCGTGCCATCGGCGGCAGCCATGTCAGCCGCGACGCGGGACTGGCCGACGGAGAGGAACGGGCGGTTGGCCAGCGAGCGGCCATAGAGATCGCCATTGGCAATAGCGAGCGAGAGCGTGCGCAGATTACCGCGTTCGGATGACAGGTAAGCGGCCGAGCGGGTGATGTCGTCGTTGACGTTATTGAGCAGTCGTTCGATCAGCACGGAGGTGTTGGAGATTGAATCTTCCAGCTGGGCGAGACGCGCGTGATCTTCTTCCACCGAACCCGTCAGGCCGTAGGCGGCGCGGGTCGCTTCCTGCAGATAGCCCGCCATGGCCGCAGAGTCAGAAATTTGCAGCGCGAGTGCGTTGAGATCGGAGACGTTGCCCGAAAGCGTTTCAAGCGCGTCCTGTGCGGAGGTCAGGCGTTCCATCAGGCGCGGGTTGCCCGGCGTGGTGCCGGATTGCAGCTGCGTGTTGATCGTTGCGACAGATGCGTAGTAATTCGCTGCCAGTTCCTGCCCGACCTGCTGAATGCCGGTCAGACGTTCGGAGAGTTCAGAGACGCGCGATTGCAGCGTGAACATTTCTTCGCGCAGGGAATCGATTTTGGTGGCAGCCATCGTGTTGGCGGGCGAATAGTAATCTTTGCCCAGCACGGCATCGGCATCGATGCGGGGGGCTTCGGTCATCATGCCGCGATAGACGCCTTCATCAGCGGTCGAGGTCAGGCCCGGCACCGGCGGGCGCAGCATGGGCGCTGAGGGTGAATCGAACATGTCCGTCGATACGCCGCGGCTGCCGCCCGGCAGAACATCGGACATCGGTTTGTTGGTGACAATCAAGGTCGGCACTTCATCGGCAGATGCAGCCGGTGCGGTCACGGTGCCCAAGGTTTTCGGGGCGGCAAAGCTGGTAGCGCTTACACAGACGACCAGCGCCAGCATGGATGCGCCGAGCCAGAGTTTCGATTGCTTCATAGTCTAAATCCGCCCTTGTTTGGGGTTTTTCGTAACCCCGAGAATCTTGTCTTCTGATGCCATTATACGGGAACATGAGTCAAGGACAACAGGGGGTTTGAGGGCAAAATCGCCCAACCCACAGAAAAAGCAAAAAGAACTTGAAAGGTTGCTTTGGGGCGGGGTATGGTCCGCGCACTTCGAAATGCGGACCCGTAGCTCAACTGGATAGAGCATCTGACTACGGATCAGAAGGTTAGAGATTCGAATTCTCTCGGGTCCGCCATTTTCTCCTCCTTCATTTTAGTGGGAACGATTTCCCCCTCTCGTCGGTTTGAACCCTTGAAAAACAAGGAGTTTTACCATGACATCATCCAGCAACCCTCCCCCAGAAGTTACCAGCGGTCAGGAAGAGCGCCAAAAAGTGCGCGACCTGATCAAGGATATTTCTTTCTGCCAGCTGGTCACCCAAGATGATGCGGGGCGCATGTATGCCCGCCCCATGATGGCCCAGGAACAGGATGCCAATGACGATTTATGGTTCTTTACGGCAGCGGATTCACCAAAAGTTGAAGAAATCCGCCGCAACCCGCAGGTGCTGCTGACTTATTCCGACCCCCAAAAGAACAGTTACGTGTCTGTTTCAGGCACGGCTGAAGTGTTCCGCGACCAGTCGCGCATCAATCAGTTATGGGGGGAAGGCGCCCGCGCCTGGTTCCCGGCCGGCCCGACTGACCCCAATTTGTGCCTTGTGCGCGTCATGCCGGAATCCGCCGAATACTGGGATGCGCCTTCCTCCGCCTTTGTGATCGCCTATGGCTATGCCAAAGCGCGCCTGACCGGCGAGCGGCCCGAGGGTGGCGAGAATAAAATCGTCCAGATGTAAGCGACGTTTTTTGACCCTTTTCTTTTAGGCTTATCGTCCTATCTTAGCGGTCATGATAAAAATCCATGACCGCGACGTCCGCGGCAAAACAAAGACGGGGTGGCTGGACAGCCACCATACTTACTCTTTCGGCTATTTCCGTGATCCGCAGCGCATGGGCTTTCGCAGTCTTCGCGTCATGAATGACGATGTCGTCATTCCGGGCGCAGGCTTCGCAACCCACGGGCATGCGAACATGGAAATCGTCACGGTCGTTCTTGATGGCGCGCTTGCGCACAAAGACTCGCTCGGCACCGGGTCGACGATCCGCCCGGGTGAAATCCAGCGCATGACAGCCGGTTCGGGCATCGAACATTCGGAGTTCAACGCTTCGAACGATAATTCCGTGCACCTGCTGCAGATCTGGATTTTGCCGGAAGAAAAAAACCTGCAGCCGGGGTATGAGCAGATCACCGCGCCCGATGGCAAAGGGTTTGTGCTGGTGGGTGACCGTCATGGCACCGGCGGCGCCGTCACGATCCATCAGGATGTGAAAATGTCGCTGGCCAAACTCAAAGCCGGTGAAGCGGCGACGTATGCGCTGGAAAAAGGGCGCGGCGCATTTCTGCAGCTGGCCCGCGGCCAGGCCACGCTGAACGGTGCTTTGCTCAAAGAAGGCGACGGGGCGGAGATCGAAGATGTTTCGACCATCGAACTGGTGGCTGATGCGGATAGCGAAGCCCTCCTCATTGATATGAAATGACGGGACATGAAATAGCCTACGCATTATAAAGGCGTATGGCTGTCTTCAGATACGAAACCAAACCGATTGCCGATCCTTCTTTCGTGCAGCGCATGGCGCTGGCGGTATTTGACCGTCTTCGCGATGTGAAACGCGATGCTTTTGACGACGTATTGTGGGTGGGCGGCGGCGAAGCGGATCATGTGAAGACGCTGAAAACGGTTTCGCGCCTTGAACAACGCGCTTATCCGGTAGAAGGTGAAATTGACCGCTTCCCCTACCCCGATCATTCCTTCGACCTGATCGCCGTCATCGGCACGCTGCACACCGTGAACGATCTGCCGGGGGCGCTGGTGCAGATGCGCCGCGCGCTTAAACCGGACGGGCTTTTCATGGCTGTTGTTACGGGCGGTGAAACCCTGTTCGAACTGCGCGACAGCCAGATGCGTGTTGAAGCCGCTACAAAAGGCGGCGCTGCCGCACGCGTGCACCCGATGATCGATCTGCAAACCATGGCCGCGCTGATGCAGCGGGCGGGCTTTGCTCTGCCCGTGGTCGATGCCGAACGCAAGGAAGTATTTTATCAAAAACTGCCGATCATGCTGCGCGATATCAAGAACGCGGGCGAAGGCATGAAGCTGCAGAACACGCCGCCTTATGCGGGCAAAAAATTCTGGGATGCGGTGGCCGCGGATTACGCGCAGCATCACGTCGATTCAGAAGGCCTGCTGAAAATGACGATCGAGATTATTCACGCGATCGGCTGGGGCCCATCGGACACACAGCAGAAGCCGCTCAAACCCGGCTCGGCACAAAATCGCCTGTCGGACGCATTGGGCACAACAGAATCCAAACTGCCGCGCTGAAGGCGCAGCAGATGGAACTTAAGATCGTCTTCGCGCTTTAATCAGTTTTTGCCGGCAGCCGGTTCAATCGCATCGAAAACCAGCAGCGTGTTGTCCAGCGTTTCGGCGCCATATTCGCTCGCGCTGGCGATGGTCTGGAAGCGGTCAGCTTCGGTCCACAGGCCTTTGAGAGTGGAAACGGCGAGATAACCGCCGACAAAAATGGATAGGACATAGGCTGCAGTGGCAATACGGAGGGGCGATAAAAGGGACAACATGGAGTTTCTCCTGTTCATTTTATAAGGTTTGAGTATTGTTAACTTATGGAAATGCAAACCGCGTGCCAAACCTGCCTTTAATTCGATTTTTATAATTAAATCATATACTTTGACTGCATATGGGCATGGACCGCCGCACGTTTTTATTAAGCTCAATCGCCGCCGCCGTTGCCGGGGCGAACAGCCATGCCCAGACCGCCAATGTTTTCAAACGCGCTTATCCCGGTTTTCAAAAACTGGTGCGCCATGTGGCCCCTTACGCCGATGTGCTTTGCCTGGCAGTGGACGACCATGCCGATCTGGCCGCCAATGCGCCGCTGACCGACCGCAGCGTTTTGCAAAGCATGCGTGAAGATGGTTTCACGGATATCTGCTTCGAGATGTCGTATGAATTTGATGAGCGCGCGAAACGTCTGCTGCGTGGCGACATAGGACGCACCGCCTTTATCGGGGCCTTGTTGAGCGCGCGCAACGAATACGTGTTGACGATGCCTGCGGACGAACGCAAACGTCTGGACGACCGCGCTGACCTCAAATCGTATGAAACCATTGCCGATGCAATTATGGCTGCGCGCGCGATCGGCGGAATCAATGTGCATTGCGTCGAGCCGATGACTTTCCAGCAAAGTGCCGATATGGGCATGCGCCTGCGCCGGGCGGCGGCAGAAAAAGACACGGCAGCTTATATCAGGCTGGTCGAAGAACGTTTGAGTTTTGATGGCAAGGCTGCGGCCCATGTCAATGCTGTGCGCCGGGGAAAGGCTGCCGTGTGGTACGGGGCATGGCATTTCCTGTTTCAGTCGCAAGCGCCCTTCCCGCTGTTTGGCAAACCTGAATACAATATCGACGATAATTTACGCGCCAACGGCGCGCGCACCGTCACCGTTCATATGACGAATGATGACGGCCTTTTGTGGGGTATTATGCTGAACGGCCTGCGCCAGGCTGCGGACCAATGGAAAAAAATCGTCGGCGCCGATAGCGCTGATTTCGAATACGCTTCCAAATCCGACACGGTTACCCAGAAAAATCCTGCGTTTCCGCCGATCCCGAGCGACCTGCCCCTGCCATTACACTCCAGCCCCACGCTTCGCTAAGCCACTGGCCCTGCATAATTTTATTCGCTAGTCTTGCTTCGCCTTTGAAGGCCCGTAGCTCAGTTGGTTAGAGCGGACCGCTCATAACGGTTTGGTCGCAGGTTCAAGTCCTGCCGGGCCTACCATTGCCCTGTCACCGCCCACACATGGCCACGTTTAGGAACGAGAATAAGAAGATGAAAAAGAAACTGATTCTCGCCCTGGTTGTTCTGCTTGCGCTTGGCGGCGGCGCGTATGCCTATTTCGGCCAGAAAAAATCGGATGATGCAGGCGCGGCAGTCACCGCCACCGTCGCACGCAACACGATCGAGGCGCTGGTCACCGCGCAGGGCAAGCTGGAACCCAAGCAGTATGTCGATGTCGGCGCGGAAGTATCGGGTCAGATTAAAAAACTTCATGTCGATTTCGGCAGCATGGTCAAATCGGGCGACCTGATCGCCGAGATTGATCCCGCGAATTACGAAGCCGCCGTGAAAGGCGACGAGGCCCGCATCAAGCAGCTTGAGGCGCAATTGCAGCAGCAGGAAGCCAATATTGACCAGACCAAACAAAAACTGCAGCGCAATGAGAAACTCTATGCCACGCAGGCTGTATCGCGCGAGGCGCTGGAAGATGCGCAGACGGCCGTCAAAATCGCGAACGCGCAGGGCCTTTCCCTGGAAGCCCAGATGCAGGAAGCCCAGTCATTGCTGGAAGGCGACCAAGCTGATCTGGAACGCACCCGCATTTATGCGCCGATGGACGGCACTGTCGTTTCGCTCTCGGTTAAGGAAGGCCAAACTATCAATGCCAACCAGACCGCGCCCGTGATCGGGCAACTGGCGCAGCTCAGCACCATGACCGTGCGCGCGCAGGTAGCGGAGGCGGATATCACGAAACTCACGCAAGGCATGCCTGTTTATTTCACGACCCTGGGCAGCCAGGGCCGCCGCTGGGAAGGCACTGTCCGTCAGATCCTGCCCTCGCCGGAAACGGTCAACGATGTTGTGCTTTATAACGTGCTGGCCGATGTCGACAACAAGGACGGCCAGTTGATGACGGGCATGACCACGCAGCTCTTCTTTATTCTGGGCCGCGCGGAAAATGCGCTGACGGTGCCTGCATCCGTGCTGATCAAGCGCGACCCCCTGGCCGACACCGATGAAGGCAAGGCTTACAAAGTCACGATGCGCAATGGCGAAGAGAAAAGCATTCTGATCGGCCTGACTGATCGTAACAACGCCCAGGTCCTGGCCGGGCTTGTTGAAGGCGAGGAGGTTATCTTGCCGGCATCAGGCGTATCAGCACCGGCTGCCCAGGGCGGCGGCCAGGGACGCCGCGGCATGGGCGGTCCGCGACTGTAATGGCAGCCCCTCTTCTCGACCTGAAAGACATCGCCCGCCATTACGAGAGCGGCGACACGGTCGTGCGCGCGCTTGACGGTGTCAGTTTAACTATCCATCACGGCGAATTCGTCGCCATCATGGGCCAGTCTGGTTCAGGCAAGTCGACGCTGATGAACATGATCGGCCTGCTCGACCAGCCGACATCAGGTTCCTATACCATTATGGGCCGCGAGGCATCGCAGTTGGACAGCGACGACCTGGCCGCGCTGCGCCGCGACACGTTCGGGTTCATTTTTCAGCGTTATAATTTACTCGCCACATCGACTGCTCAGGAAAACGTTGAAATTCCCGCTATCTATGCGGGGATGACCAAAAGCGAGCGCCGGGCGCGATCGCACGCCCTGCTTTCCGATCTTGGCATCGGGGATCGCGGGGATCACCGTCCCAATCAACTTTCCGGCGGGCAGCAGCAGCGCGTTGCCATTGCGCGTGCGCTGATGAACGATCCGCCGGTTATTCTGGCCGACGAGCCGACGGGCGCGCTTGATTCCAAGTCGGGACAGGATGTCATGGCGCTGCTCAAAAACCTAAACGGTCAGGGACGCACGATTATCCTGATCACGCATGACGAGCATGTCGCCTCGCATGCCAAACGCATTATCCGCATTCAGGATGGAAAAATTCTCTCGGATACCGCGTCGGAGACCAAAACAGCCCCTGTTGCACCCAAAAATATCAAAGCCGGCCATATCAGCGCCGGCGAATGGTTTGAAACGGTCACCACGGCCCTGCGCGCGCTGCGCGTCAACCTGTTCCGCACTATTCTGACGCTGCTGGGCATTATTATTGGTGTTGCCGCCGTTATTACCATGCTGGCGGTCGGCAACGGGTCCAAACAAAGCGTGCTGGACCAGATTTCATCGCTGGGCATCGATTTGCTTTCCGTGCGGCCAGGCGCGCCGGGTATCAGGACAAGCGGGGATAACGCCTCCCTCTCCCTGGAAGATGCCGCAGCCATCGCGGAATTACCCAATGTGGATATCGTTTTGCCGGAACGGCAGACCGGCAAAACCGTGCGTTTTGGCAACACCGATTATGCGACGCAAATTCAAGGCACCGGCGCGGGATTTTCAGCCGCGCGCGACTGGCCTGTGACATCCGGGAACTTCTTCAACCAGAACGATGTCGAATCTTACGCGGCTGTTGCTGTGCTGGGCAAAACGGTGGCGGATATTTTATTCCCGGGGGGCGACGGGATCGGCCAATACATGCTGGTCGGCAATGTGCCCTTTGAAGTGATCGGCATTTTAAAAGGAAAAGGCGCTGCGCCCTGGGGGCAGGATCAGGACAATGTCGTCATGGTGCCGGTGACCACTGGCCTTGTGCGTGTATTCGGCCGCGCGCATCTTGGCAGCATCACGGTGAAAGTTTCGTCGACGGAACTCATCAACGAGACAGAAGTCAAAATTACCGATCTTTTGAAATCACGCCACAACAAGGAAGATTTTCAGGTGCGCAATACCGCGTCCTTCCTTGAAATGGCGACGGAAACACAAAACACGCTGACCATTCTGCTGGGGGCTGTGGCCGCCATTTCCCTGCTGGTCGGCGGCATCGGGGTGATGAATATCATGCTGGTATCTGTCACCGAGCGCACGCGGGAGATCGGCATCCGCATGGCGACCGGGGCGCGGCAGCGCGATATCATGATTCAGTTCGCAACGGAGGCAGCCGTCGTCTGCACCATCGGCGGTTTGCTGGGGGTGGCCATCGGGCTTGGCACCGGATATGCGATTTCGCTGTTCGGGGTGAACATTCTTTTTACCCTGCCGCCTATAGTGCTGGCTTTTGGATGCGCGGTCGCAACGGGCCTGATTTTTGGCTACGTTCCCGCCGCCAAGGCTGCGAAACTTGACCCTGTTGTCGCTTTAAGCTCGGAGTAAATATGAACCGCACGATTATCCTTGCCCTTCTCACGACGTCATTTCTGGCCGGGTGTTCGATGACGCCGGATTACCAGCGCCCGGATGTCAGCACTCCCGCAAGCTTCAGCGCAGGCGCAGCGCAGGCCACACCGATCAATGCCGACTGGTGGACCAATTTCAATGCACCTGCGCTCAATACCCTGATGGACCAGGCGATTGCGCAGAACAATGATATTCGCGCCGGCGTGTACCGTGTTGAACAGGCGCGTGCGAATTTGAAAATCGCCGGCGCATCCCTACTGCCAAGCATTGGCGGGTCGGCCGGCACAGTGCGCACATTTAACAACAATCCGGATTCCGCGCGCAGCAATGTCAGCCTTGGCGCTGATATTTCTTACGAGCTGGATATTTTCGGAAGCAATCGCGCCAATGTTTCAGCCGCGCGGGCCAATCTGGCAGGCACGCAATACGGGCAGGATGCCCTGAACCTGGTCGTCATGGGCGATGTGGCGCGCGGTTACTTCACCTTGCTGAATTTGCGCGAGCGCATGCGCATCGCCGATGAAAACCTTGCCAATGCCCGCGAAGTCTTGCGCATTATCAATGCGCGGTTTGAAGCCGGTTCGGCATCCGCGCTTGATCTCTCTCAGCAAAAGGCATCGGTTGCGAATAACGAGGCGTCCCGCGCTTCGATTGAAGAAGCCGTTTCCAATGCTGAAAACGCGCTGGCTGTGCTGGCCGGCCAGGCCCCTACTACCCTGAATGTCAGCGGCACGTCTTTAAGCGGCGTGACTATTCCCGCCATAGCGCCGGGGCAGCCATCCGAGCTGTTGCAACGCCGCCCTGACATTCGCGCGTCGGAAGCTGATCTCGTTGCCGCCAATGCCAATATCGGCGCAGCGCGCGCAGCGCTTTATCCATCCGTCAATCTGGGCACCAACTGGTCGGCGGCAGCGGCTGGCTTCGCCAACCCTGCGACCACGGCGATGGCCTTGGCCGCATCTCTAGCGGTGCCGATTTTCCAGGGCGGGCGTCTGGAAGGCGGGGTTGAACAGGCCACTGCACGCCAGAAAGAATTGGCTGAAGTTTATCGCAAAACGGTTCTGGTTTCCTTCCAGGAAACGGAAGATGCGCTGTCCGCGGTCAAAGCATCGGAAAAACGCGAACGCGCTTTTGCCACGTCGCTGGCGGAAGCACGTAAGGCGTATGAATTATCGCGTCAGCAATTCGATGCCGGCGCGATCGATTTCCAGACCCTGCTGGATACCCAGAACGGGTTGCTATCGGCACAGGACGGGTATGCGCAGACACGGCTAGAGCGTCTGTCCGCGGCCATCGACCTGTACAAGGCCCTGGGCGGCGGCTGGAACGCGCCTTAATCTTTCCAAGATTCGTTCCGGAACCATTCGTGCCAGTGGGGTGTTTTCTTATTGATTCCCCATTCAAAAACGCGAGGTTCCCCATGTCTATCCGTCTTTCCAAACCTTTGTATGAACAGGTTATTGTCATCACCGGCGCTTCCAGCGGCATTGGCCTTGCCACTGCGCAGCTCGCCGCCGAAAAAGGTGCCAAACTCGTTCTTGCCTCGCGCAACCAGGATGCTCTTCACCAGATTTGCAAAGATATTAAGAAAAAAGGCGGCACGGCCACGTATGTCGTCGCCGATGTCGCGGACCGTGACGATGTCGAGAAAATCGCCGCGGAAGCCATCAAACGGTTTGGCGGGCTGGATACCTGGGTCAATGATGCGGGCGTGAGCACGCTGGGCCGCATGGAAGATGTGGCGGAAGAAGATCACCGCCGTGTTTTCGAAACCAATTTCTGGGGTCTGGTCAACGGTTCCATGGTTGCGGCCGAGCATATGAAAGACGATGGCGGCACGATCATCAATATCGGGTCGGAACTGTCCGACGTCGCCGTGCCTTTGCAGGGCATGTATACCGCCAGCAAGCATGCGGTGAAAGGCTTTACCAATTCGCTTCGTCTTGAGCTGGAAGAAGAAGGCGCGCCGATTTCCGTCACGCTGATTAAACCGGCTGCGATTGCGACGCCGTTTTTTGAACATGCCAAGAATTACACAGATCAGGAATTCCGTGCGCCGGGACCTGTTTACTCGCCGCATGAAGTGGCCCGCGCGATCCTGCATTGCGCGGTTCATCCGACCCGCGAACTTTATATCGGGGGCGCCGGCAAGATGATGGCTGGTCTGCAGGCGCATCTGCCACGCGTTTACGACTGGATCAGCGAAAAATTCATGGCCAAGGCGCAGCAGGGCGAACAGCTTTCCACCTTCGCGCAGAACGACAACCTGCATGAAGCCGGTGAAGACGGCAATATTTACGGCAGCAATGAAAATGCAGAGCGTGGCCGCGCATCGGCCTATACCCGCGTTTGCATGCATCCGGTTGCCGCGACTGCCGCCGTGGCTGGTCTTGGCCTGCTGGCATTCGCTTTATTCAGAAACCCGCATCTGCTCAAGAAAGGCGCCACCGGTCTTGCAGCCATGATGCCGGCTGTACTGGAAAACCAGACGGTGCGGACACGCGTGAATGGGTATTACGATCATTACCGCGCCAAGGTACGCGAGAAAATGAAGAAGATGGCCGCTTAAAGCAAGCTGCCTGCCCTTAAGTTGACGGGCAGAGCGTATTTCATAAGCTTCGGTTCGGATTTGCCTGCGTCATCAGCATTGCGCCTGGTGACGTAGGCGTTTTTATCGGTACCAGCTTTTAGACGAACATTGTTCTGTTTGTGATCTGCAATTGTTGCGACGTGTTGCGGCGGGTCGGTATAGCTGTGGGCGACAAAAACGCGGGTTGCATCGGGCAGCGTGAAAATCCTTTGAATGCTGTTCCAGGAATCTGCCGCGCTGCCGCCTGGAAAATCACATCGCCCTGTTCCCTCGTCCGGCATCAGCAGGCAGTCGCCGACCAGCGCAGCGTCACCAATCACGAAAACCGTATCGGCCGGTGTGTGGCCGGGCGCGTGCATCATCTGCACCTGCGTGCCGGCAAACTGAAAACCTTTTTCATCGAAAAGATGGTCGAACTGGCTGCCATCCATCGGCACGCCCAGATTCAACTTCGGCGCCCAGAGCGCGAGGGAGTCGCGCACCTTGATGGTGATGCCGGTACGCCCGCCGAGATGCTGCTTGATATAGGGCATGGCGGTCAGGTGATCGGCATGGATGTGGGTATCGATGACCCACTCGCATATAAGGGCGCGGGACCGGACATAGGCGATGATCTGATCGGCCCCGTCTGTACTGGTCGCCCCCGTGACAGGGTCAAAGCCCAGAACCGGGTCGAAAACAGCCGCCGACTGGCCGATGGCCACCACATAGGTCCAGGATCCGGTCGGTTTATCGTAAAAAGCAGTGATTTCAGGCTGTTGCATACTAAAAATCGTATCACTATTTGACAGATGCGCCAAAATGCTTATAAACAGCCGCATTCCAGCGAAAGCGGTACCCGGGGCTTCCCGGTTTCCCGCCCCTTAGATGGGGACTAAGCAGGACAACCAGCGAAGGCAAAAGCCTTTCGCAAAAAAAGAGAGAGTCCATGAGCGATAAACGCCCACAGTCCAAACATAAACTCGACCGCCGCCTTGGTGTAAACCTTTGGGGCCGTCCGAAATCTCCCGTTCTCAAACGCGAATACGGTCCGGGCCAGCATGGTCCGCAAAAATCGCGCAAGCTGTCCGACTACGGCAAACAGCTGCAAGCCAAACAAAAGCTGAAAGGCTACTACGCCAATATTGGCGAGCGCGCTTTCCGCCGTTACTACGCCGAAGCCATGCGCCTGCGTGGCGATAACTCCGAGAACCTGGTTGGTCTGCTGGAATCGCGCCTGGACACGATTGTCTACCGCATGAAATTCGCAGCGACCCCGTTCGCCGCACGCCAATACGTTTCCCACGGCCATGTTCTGGTCAACGGTAAACGCGTGACCATTTCCTCGTACAAAGTTTCGGAAGGCGACGAAATCAGCCTGACCGAAAAAGCACAGAACATGGGCCACATCCAGATGGCGAGCGATTCCGCCGAGCGCGATATTCCGGAATACCTGGAAGTCGACGGCAAAGCCAAAAAAGGCAAGTTCATCCGGGTTCCGAAAAAGGATGAGATTCCTTATGCGACGCAGATGGAACCGAACCTGGTCATCGAATTTTACTCGCGCTAATAGAATTACCTGGACGGTTTTGCTTACCAAAACCTCCACTACAAGCGCGAAAGCCACAAAAAAAGCCCGGTTTTTACCGGGCTTTTTCTTTGGAACCAGCCCTCTTGCCGGGCGTTCGTAGGCCATCACCTATCAAGGAGAAAAATTATGGCTGACGTTATTCATACTGACAATTCAGGCACGGGCATTGTGATTGGTATTCTGGTCGCACTCGTTGTCGCAATTGGCGCTTACTTCGTTATTGCAGACCGCGACGCTGCGGGTCCGGACATCAACGTCAACATGCCGTCGGCTTCGGCCCCGGCTGCTGCACCTGATGTAGCCCCGGCTGCAGGTACGGCTCAGTAATCTATTTTGCCGCCGCAAAAAGGCCGCCTCTCCGGGCGGTCTTTTTGCATATCAGGCGTAAACCAGACCAGGCACATACGAAGTTTGATGGTGGGGCTGTGCGAGCGGCGCATGCGCCGGCTTATCGCCTTTGAATGCGGCGCCAAAGGGCGCCAGCGTGATGACGCGCTCAGTGATACCAAGCGCGTGGAAAGTTTTTTCATCCATGATCTGTTTCAGGTCCAGGCCGAGTGTATGGTCACTGAAATTGAAGGCGCATAACACCGTCTGATCGGCGCTTTTACGCAGGAACGCGAAAGCAGGTGCCGGCGCGTCGAGGAATACGGTCGCGCCGTCCTGCAAGGCGGGCTGGCTTTTCCGCCAGGCGATAAGATCGCGCACCATGTTCAAAGTCGAATGCGGATCATTCGCCTGCATATTCACCGCCAACGGATAATGGCTGGCCGGCACCGGCAGATACGGTGTTTCATGGCTGAAGCCCGCATGCGGTCGATCTCCGCGCCATGGCATCGGGGTGCGCGCGCCATCGCGTGGCGGCTTGGCCGGATTGTTGAGCAGCACAATCGGATCGCGGATCTGGTCGGGGCGGATATCTTCCGGGATCGATGCCTGCGGCAGGCCTAGTTCCTCGCCCTGGTACAGGCAGATATCACCGCGCAGCGAGAATAAAAGCCTGAGCATCTGGTGCGTGGCTTTTAGCGCATCGTCTGGTTTCAATTCACGGGTCAGGCGCGTGGCGGCGCGGGTTTTATCGTGGTTCGATAAAGCCGTGCAATGTCCGCCGAGCGGGAAATGCTCTTCGATGTTGAAGAGGATTTCCTTGATGCAGGCTGAATCCGGGTAACGCTGAATGTTCAGCAATTCGCCGGTGTAGCACATATGCACGCCCTGCGGGCTGTTCACAAAACCTGCCGCGACCGGAATGGAGTTGCGGCCGCCATGCACACCAGCCAGCACTTCGCCCAATGTTGTGCGGTTGCCGGGGTAACCATCCATCAATCCACGAATTTTGGCTACAAGGTCGCGCGTGCGGTCATGGTCCATCGAATGGATCAGGTGTTGTTCGCGGTACGATCCCGCATGTTTCGGGTCGCGATCGGGCAGCAACGGATTATCTGCAAAGGATGGATCGTAATTATAAAAAGGCAGCGCATCGAGGCGGAAACCATCCACGCCCATATCCAGCCAGAATTTCATTTCATCGAGCGCGGCATCCTGCACGCGCGTGTCGTTCAAATTCAGCGAAGGCTGGCTGGGCAAAAAATGATGCAGATACCATTGGCCGCGCTTCGCATCGTAGGTCCAGGCGCTGCCGCCCATGGCGGATTTCCAGTTGTTGGGCGGCGTATCCGGCGTGCCATCGCGCCAGACATAGTGGTTTTCGTATCCGGGCATGCGGTCGCGGCTTTTGGCGAACCAGTCATGGTCATGCGCGGTGTGGCCCAGCACGAAGTCGGTATAGACGCGGATGCCTTTTTCATGGGCTGCACGCAGCAACGTTTTAAAATCATCCAGCGTGCCGAATTTCGCATCGACCTTGCGGTAATCGCTGACCGCATAGCCGCCGTCACCATCCGGGCCCTCGGGCGATTTATAAAAGGGCGAAATCCAGATGGCATCGACATGAAGACTTTGGATGTAAGGAATTTTTTCGGTGATACCGCGCAAATCACCGTGGCCGTCATGGTCGCTGTCGGCGAAGGATGACGGATAGATCTGGTAGACGATTTCGGCTTTGCGCCGTTCGCGCATCTTTGGTTTTCCCTGTCCGACCGGCCTTTAAGGCTCTTATTGAATCGACTCTAGCGCCCCTGACGCAGAAAGGCTTGCTGCAGCGCAAATAACCCTGTTAAAAGCTGTTTATGACTGCCAACCCCGCCATCATCCTGGTCAGCCCGCAACTCGGTGAAAACATCGGCATGTGCGCGCGGGCAATGTTCAATTGCGGCCTGACCGATCTTCGCATCGTCAATCCGCGCGATGGCTGGCCTTCCGAAAAGGCCGTCGCGGCTTCGGCGGGCGCGCTTGAGGGCGGCGTCATTGCGCGCGTATACAGCAGCACGGCGGAGGCTATTGCCGATCTGGATTACATTTTTGCGACCACGGCCCGCCCCCGCGATATGGTGAAAGAAATTTTTACGCCGCGCAGCGCTGCGGAAAAGGCCCGTACCGAGAAAAGCGTCGGATTTTTATTTGGTGCAGAACGGTCCGGCCTTGTGAATGAGGATGTGGCGCTGGCGAATGGCGTGATCACCATTCCGCTTAACCCCGGCTTTACATCGTTGAATATCGCGATGGCAGTGATGGTTGTGGCTTATGAATGGTTCGCTTCCGGCGACAAGACCGCGCCTGCGCAATTGATGACGGGCGAGTCCGGGATCGCATCGGCCAAAGAGATCGCCGAACTGGTCGGCCGGATGGAGAGCGAAATGGATAAGGGCGGATTTTTCCGCAGCCCTGATCTGCGCCCGACTTTGGTGCGCAACCTGCAGGCTCTTTTCGCCCGGACCCGCATGACAAGCCAGGAAGCCAGCACGTTCCACGGCATTATCTCGGCCCTTACCGGTTTGCGCCGGTCCTGAAAATTTGCGTTTTAAGGCGCAGGCGTGCCACAACGAATCCCATGCCTTCTTTAACCATCGGTTTTCGCACCGCATCCAACGCGCTGTACCGGCTCGACCGGTTCGGCCGCACGCATCGCTTTGAGCGTGAGGGCGGCGTGTTGGGCGACCTGAAGCCACCCTCCGCATGCGTCTTCGTGGGTGAAAGGTTGATGGGCGATATTCGCCGGGCTGAACGCAGCGGTCTGCGTGTTTCCATGGCGCGGCTGGAACGCGGCGTTCTCAAGGATTGTTGCGACCCTGTGGAGATCCGCGCGGCGTGGGAGGCTGGGGAAAGTGCCGGCGTGCGCATTCACAACACCATTCTGCGTGCCATGAACGGCGGCCCTGGTGAACGCCAGGCTGGCGTAGGTCTCTATCCTTTCGAGGAAAACGCGAAAGGCCATCATCTGGGGAAGCGCATCGTCGAGATTTACCACGATGACGGCACATTGGTGCGGCACGGCTTTCCGGTCATGCATATGCTGACCACGCGTTGATCCTCTTTCCTGGCCTTCTGCCATCTTGACTTTGTTCTTGTTTTGTTCTTAAATGGGGGATGCTGTCCTCCCCGCCAGATACGGGCGTTTCGTGGCTGTTGCTGGATCTGAACAGCTACTTCGCGAGCGTCGAACAACAGATCGACAAGCGCCTGCGCGGGCGCCCTGTCGCCGTGGTGCCGATGATGACGGACGGCACCTGCGCGATTGCCGCATCGTATGAAGCCAAAGCCTTTGGCGTGACAACCGGCACAAAAATTTATGACGCTAAACGCATGTGTCCGGGCCTGATCTGCGTGCTGGCGAAACACGACGTCTATGTCGATTACCATCACAAAATTCTGGCCGAGATGGTTAAGCACACGCCGATCAATAAAATCTGGTCGATCGATGAAATGAATTCGCGCCTCACTGAAAAGCACCGCAGTGTGGAAGCGGCGACGGCGCTGGCGCAGCGCATCAAGCAGGGCCTCTACGACAATGTCGGTGAATGCATCAAATGCTCAGTCGGTATCGCAACCAATTCGTATCTCGCCAAAACCGCCAGCGACATGATGAAACCGGATGGTCTGACCATTCTTGAAGGCCGGTCCCTGCCCGGCAAATTGCTGGAGATGGATTTAACCGATCTGTGCGGCATCGGCCCCAATATGGAAGCGCGCATCAATCGCGCGGGTATCTGGACCGTGCGGCAACTATGGGACACCACGCCAAAACAGCTGCGCAATTTATGGGGCAGCGTCGAGGGTGAAAAATTCTGGTACAAGCTGCATGGCTACGACATTCCGGATCCGGTTGAGGGAGACAAGGTCGTGATCGGCCACAGCCGCGTGCTGGATATGGATTGCCGCAAGCCGGATGCCGCCGCCGATGTCGCGCGCCGCCTGACGACCAAGGCCTGCCAGCGCCTGCGCCGGTATAATCTGTTCGCGACGTCGTTTTCACTCTCGGTGCGCACCAAGGACGGGCGGCGGTGGCATTTCGAGGCGCCGGTCAACCCTTCCAGCGATTCCATGACCTTCGTGCGCCTGACGCATCAGTTCTGGCAGCAGATGGTCCACGATCTGCATAATCCCCATGAAATCAAAAAAGTTTCGATGAGCCTGGGCGGGTTGCGCACCGATGCGCAGACCACGGGCGATCTTTTTGAATACAAACCGGCTGTGCCGATCAAAGCCATGCCGGCCGTCACGAAAGCCGAGCCGTTTTTATCCGTCATACCGAAGGATGCCTGTTTCGAAGCGCCGGCCAAAAAGGACCGTAAAATCCTGCCCCTGCCCCGGGACGACCGCCAGTTCCGCGCGAATATGCGGGCACGAAACAATGCGCTGTCGGCGGCCATGGACAAAATAGCCCATGATTTTGGGCCGCACGCGCTGCATTTCGGAAACCAGCCGCAAACCCAGGCGGGATTCGTCGGCACCAAAATCGCCTTTTCCCGCGTGCCGGATGTTGAGGAATTCAGGGAATAAGGCGATTTTGCGCGTTGCTTTTGGCATGAGCGCCCCGCAAAATCGCGACATGACAGAAAATCAGAATGACAATCCTGTAGCTCTCCTAATCCAGAATATCCGAGTGCTGGACCATAAAATTGAATTGCTTAGCCAGCAAAACAACGCCATGAACGAGCGTATTCTTGGCGCTGTCCGCGATGTTCTTGAAGCCAGCAGCATCTCCGCCCCACAAAAACGCAGAATCCGGGACGAGGTTTGCGCCTATATCAGCACATTAAAAAACTTCGAGGCCAAGGCCATGAGCGGCGGATATGGCAGCCGTCTTAACTTGGTCAGTTTCGCGATCGAGCAAGCCGCGCTTGCCAAAGACGACATCACCCTGGAATTTGGCGTCTTTAAAGGTGAAAGCCTCGCACTCATCAGTCAGCGCAGCCCCGGTAAAGTTTATGGCTTTGATTCTTTCGAAGGTTTGCCAGCATCCGAGCTGATCTGGAAAAAAGGCCAGTTCAACAATCCTGGAGGTCTGGCTTACCGTGTCGGGCCAAACACTGAGCTGGTCAAGGGCTGGTTCAGCGATACGATCCCGCCCTTTGTTGAGAGCCATGACATGGCAAAAGTCAAACTATTGCATATGGATTGCGATATTTATTCGAGTTCGGTGCAAATTTTTGAGCTGGCGATCGAACATATGCCGCAAGAATTCATCCTCCTGTTCGACGAGTATTGGAATTATGAAGGCTGGAGAGACGGTGAATTCAAAGCTTTCCACGATTTCCTGAAAAAAACGGGCCGCACTTACGAATACCTGGCGTATATGGATGCCGGCAATTCCGTCTGCGTACGCATGCACGCGCAGCTCTGAAAAAACACGTATAAGTGCAAGGACATCACTGGACAAAGGTGCGACAGACCTTAAATTTTGTCGCGTCTTTAAATCCAACATAAGGTGGTCTCCCCATGCGTATCCAAATCCTTGCCCTTGCCGCTGCAACGTGCGGTCTTCTTGCCATCACCCCGTCTGCGCAGGCCGCCACAGGTTGCGGGGCGCTGCCGAACCATGCGGCGCTTCAGGGCGCACTGAAAGCGGCGCGCGCCGATAATAACGGCGGGCTTAATCTCGATATGTGGGGTTCGGTTGTCGCGCGGGACGGCACGGTCTGCGCGGTTGCCTATACGGGCGATACGGTCGATGCGCAGTGGCCGGGTTCGCGTGTCATCTCCGCACAAAAAGCAAATACGGCAAACGCCTTCAGCCTCAAGGGCCTGGCGCTGTCGACTGCCAATCTGTATGCAGCGACACAACCCGGCGGTCCGCTGTTTGGCCTGCAGGAAAGCAACCCCGTCAACGTGGCGGCGGCTTATAAAGGTCCATCATCCAACTTCGGCTCGACCCGTGATCCGCTGGTTGGGCAGGTGATCGGCGGCGTCAACGTTTTCGGCGGCGGCCTTGCGCTGTATAATCAGGCGGGCGAGATTGTCGGCGCGCTTGGCGTTTCGGGCGATACATCCTGCGCCGATCACAACATCGCCTGGCGCACCCGCGCCGCGCTGAAGCTCGATTACGTGCCTGCCGGCGTTTCGCCGGATAAAAATGACGGGATCATCTACGACATGGGTGGCCTGAAAGGCGCTTCGAGCAGCGGCTTCGGTCATCCGGCCTGCGGCAACACGGAAAACGAGGTTGCCAAAGATCTGGCGAAAACCGCGACCGCGGCTGTAACCGAGGAACAACCGGATCCGGTTAAGGAAGCTGCAGAGCAAAACGAGAAAAAAGAAGATACGAAGGCTGATTAATCAGCCCAATCAGAAAAAGAAAACCGCGCTTTTATGCGCGGTTTTTTTATGCGGTGATGCGCAGGGCCAGAATGCCATGTTTTACGACGCCCAATGCCTGCGGCAATAATTCGGCGGGTATATATGTCGTATGGTTTTCGGTGCGCAGCGTAAAGGAGTCCGGTGATGCGCTTTCAATGTCAGCCGTGAACCTTCCCCAGTTGCGCTGGTTGACGACGTGCAGATGCAGCCGCACGGTGCCGCCGATTTCCTCAGCCGGCCGGTATTTGACTGTGTACCCGGAATTGGCACACGCTTCGGCCAGCACGGGGCCGACTTTTTCGTTGAAGGCTTCCTGCAGCATTTCTACCCGCAGGTCTGGCTTTAATGTCATTCTCATCATGATGATGTTTTTAGCCGCACTGGGCCTTGTGACGCAAGAAATGATCAGCCAGGACGCAGGCCATCATGGCTTCACCGATAGGGACAGCCCGTATGCCGACGCACGGGTCGTGACGGCCCTTGGTTACAATATCGGTTTCATTGCCCGCTTTATCGATGGTGTTTTTGGGCGTGAGAATGGATGAGGTCGGTTTCACGGCAAAGCGCACGACAATGTCCTGCCCCGATGAAATGCCGCCGAGAATGCCGCCGGCATGGTTGCTTTGAAAATCGGGCTTGCCGTCTTTCATGCGGATATCGTCGCTGTTCACTTCGCCACCCAGCTCAACAGCGTCAAATCCTGCGCCAATCTCGACAGCTTTGACCGCATTGATCGACATCATGGCCTTGGCGAGATCAGCGTCGAGCTTGTCATACACTGGCGCACCCCAGCCGGCAGATACGCCGCTGGCGACGACCTCAATGATAGCACCGGCGCTAGAGCCGTTCTTACGCACGCCGTCCAGATAATCGGCCCATTTGGCGGCAGCGTCTTTATCAGCGCTGAAAAATTCATTCTGATCGACCTGCGACCAGTCCCAGTTGTCGCGGTTGATTTTATGCGGGCCGATCTGCACGACCGCACCGCGAATGGTTACGCCGGGAATAATTTTGCGCGCGATGGCCCCAGCCGCGACGCGGCTGGCGGTCTCACGCGCTGAGGATCGGCCACCGCCGCGATAATCGCGGATGCCGTATTTGGCGTCGTAGGTGAAATCGGCATGACCCGGGCGGAATTTGTCTTTGATGTCGCTGTAGTCTTTGCTTTTCGCATCCACGTTTTCGATTATCAGGCTGAGCGGCGTGCCGGTCGTCTGCCCTTCGAATGTGCCTGAGAGAATTTTGACCGCGTCGTCTTCGCGGCGCTGGGTGACAAAACGGGACGTGCCAGGTTTGCGCTTATCGAGGAAGGGCTGGATATCCGCCTCGCTCAGGCTGAGGCGCGGCGGCACGCCATCGACGACCACGCCGATTGCTGGTCCGTGGCTTTCACCCCAGGTCTGGTATTGAAAAAGGGTGCCGAAACGGTTGCCGCTCATAATCGTATCTCGTTGATTTATTAATACTTCCAGAGCCGTTTTAGCATTAAATTTGACGAAAAGGGATATGCTCTGTTAATTTTCATAAACATAAGAGGACGATCATGCATCCGATTTTAAAAAACCAGCTTATCGCCATAACCGCCACGACGGCTGCGGGGCTTTTCATGCTTGCTGCCCTGAAAACTGTTCCCACAGTGGAACAGCCAAACTGGGCTTCGGCCGGCAAAAGCGAAATCTGTTTCGCCAATACGTGCAAGCCGCGCGTTAATTAACGCTCAACGTTTCTTTCAGGAAATCGAGTGTGGCCGACCAGGAACGATGGTCGGCTTTTTCATTATAAGCCGCGCCTTTTGAATTGTCGTTGCCGGCTTCTTTTTCGGTGAAGCTGTGCACGGCGTTTGCGTAGGACGTAAAGACCAGATCCGCTTCGGCCATTTTCATTTCATCCATGAACGATTTCACCTCGCCCGGTTTGACGAGCGGATCGTCAGCGCCGTGGTGAATCTGGATTGATGCCTTGAGCACGCCCGGCTGAGTGACCGGCGCGTTGGTGGCCAGGCCACCGTGGAAAGACGTGGCTGAGCGGATATCGGCGCCGGTGCGCGCCAGTTCCAATGCCATGGTGCCGCCGAAGCAATACCCCATGATGGCAATGCGCGACGTATCCGCGCCTTCGATGGTTTTTGCGTATTCCAGCGCAGCGTTCAAACGCTGGCGGGCCAGTGTGGAATTATTTTTATATTTGCCTGCCTCTTCACCGGCGGCCTTGGTATCGGCGGGACGGATGCCCTGCCCGTACATATCGATGGCGAAAGCGTTGAAGCCGGCAGCGGCCAGCATGTCAGCGCGGGATTTCTCGTACTCACCAAGACCTTTCCATTGGTGAACGATCATGACCAGCGGCGCGTCGGGATCGGATGCCTTGGCAACATAGCCTTCCAGCGTCAGGTCGCCGTCTTTATAGGTCACCGCTTCACCGGCCATTGCAGGAACTCCCAGTAACATCGCCGCAGCGAACATGATTGCACGAAACATTTTGTAACTCCTTACCTGATGAAACTCATCTAATTACCAGGCCGCCATGGTAGTTGTGAAACATGACTTTCTTTTGTTGGCGGTATAACAGTGTTTCGGCACCGGTAAAGGCGCGGATATCGCCGCCAACCTCGTTCATATAGCTATAATCGCCGTCTTTAAAGGAAAGTGGTCCCCGGAAAGGCTTGTCGGCCGGGACTTTGGCAAGCGCCTGCTTCAAAAAGACATAAAGCGGGGCGCGATCGATTTCGTCATCAATCACGCCGCCGTGATAATTCATCACCCAGACCAGCTTCTGATTGTAATAAACGCTCTCCGTGCCTGTGAACGGGTTTTCACCTTTGAAGATATCGGCGTATGAAAACGCATCTTTGCGAAAACGGTATTCGTTCGCGGCATGCGGTTTTGCATCAGGATTGGCGTAGGTGCTGCGCTTGGCTTCGGCTACGAAGTCTGCGAGGGATCGCAGCCATTCGTCCGACAGCACAATCATGCGGCGTCCTTGGACGCGTCCATGCTGGATGCCATCTGGTTGAGCAGTTCGGCCGTCTGGCCAGCCGCTTCCGGCTGAACCATGCCGACGGTGTGATAGCCGCTGTCGACATGCAGGATCTCGCCGGTAACGCCCGAACCCATGTCAGACAACAGATAGAGACCCGATTTGCCGACATCTTCGATGGAGACGTTGCGTTTGAGGGGCGCGTTCAGCTCGTTCCATTTCAGGATGAAGCGGAAATCGCCAATACCGGATGCGGCCAGCGTCTTGATGGGGCCGGCGGAGATGGCGTTGACTCGGATGCCGCGGCCGCCCAGATCGGTCGCCAGATAACGCACCGATGCTTCCAGACCTGCCTTGGCCACGCCCATCACGTTATAATGCGGCATGACGCGTTCAGCGCCGTAATAGGTGAGCGTAAGCAGGGAACCGCCCTCGCCCATCAGTTTGGCAGCGCGCTGGGCGATCGCGGTGAAGGAGTAGATAGAGATATCCATCGTGCGCTTGAAGTTTTCGCGCGTGGTATCGAGGTAGAGACCGTCGAGTTCTTTCTTGTCGGAGAAGGCGATTGCGTGCACCACGAAGTCGATCTTGCCCCATTTCTTTTCAATTTCGGCAAAGGCCGCATCGATGGAAGCGTCGTCGGTGACGTCGCAGGCGCAAACGATCGGGGATTTGACGGATTCAGCCAGCGGGCGGACGCGTTTTTCCAGTGCCTCGCCCTGGAAAGTGAAAGCCAGTTCAGCGCCCTCTTTGGCGCAGGCTTCGGCAATGCCCCAGGCGATCGAGCGGTCGTTGGCGACCCCCATGATCAAACCCTTTTTGCCTTCCATCCAGCCTTTACGATCAGTCATTTTCAGTTCCTTGCTGGGTCGGTTTCGCTGCCCGAAACCTCCCCGTTAGCCTGCATTTAAGACTGTTGTTTTAGCCCCTTCGGATACAAAAGAAAAGGCCGGAAAACCCAAGGGTCCCGGCCTTTTCACAAGTAAAAGCTTTATATTTGCTGAGCTCGTAAGCGCTTACCGCGATTACTGAACGACGCGCCAGGTGCCATCGGCGTTCTGGCAGGCCTGACCGGTTGCGGTCTGTTGCTGGCCACCCACGTAGATGGTCTGCTGGTACTCGCGGCAATAGGCGCCCGAGCCAGTACGGCCATCGCGGACAGGCGTATACGTGCCCGAGTTACCGCTTTGCGGGTTGTTCCAGGAAATCGTCTGGCCAACCGGTGCCGAATAAGCGCGGCTCTGTGCTGATTGCATATAGGCGATATCAGCCTTGTCGAGGGATGAACCCACCGAAGAGCCTACAAGCGCACCGAGCAGAACGCCTGCACCCGTTGCCCAGAGCTGGCCTGAACCACCGCCGAATTGTGAACCGGCCAGACCGCCGGCCACTGCGCCAACGCCGGTACCGATCTGCTGTTTATTCAAACCACCCATGCCGCCGCCTGTGCCGGTCGAGTCAAAGCCGCTGCCGGCGCAACCAGCCAAAGCGGTTGACGCGACGAGCGCGGTCGAGAGTGCAAAGTTACGAAATGACATGTGAAAAATCCTTCTCTGTCGTTTAAGACTATTTACTCAGTTTGTATTCCATTCCAGCTTTGGGGCAAAAGGATGACCAAGACATGGCCTTGTTAGACACCCCACCGGTAGACACCGACCCTTTTAACCTTTTTCTCGAATGGTTTGAAGGCGCAAAAGGTTCCGAACAATCTGACCCCGATGCCGCCTGCCTTGCCACTGCAGACCGTTTTGGAAAACCGTCGGCCCGCATGGTTCTGGTGCGTCAGGTCGATTCGCGGGGTTTCGTTTTCTATACGAACGAACATAGCCGCAAAGGGCGCGAGCTGATCGAAGGGGGGTATGCCGCACTTTGCTACCACTGGAAATCGCTGGAACGGCAGGTGCGCATCGAGGGGCCGGTCGTGCAGCTCGACGATCTCGAATCCGATCTTTATCACGCAGCGCGTCCGCGCGCTTCGCGCATCAGCGCATGGGCGTCGCAGCAATCGCAGCCGCTGGAATCCCGCGAAACTTTTTTGGAACGCGTCAAACAGGTAGAGGCGCATTACGAGGACAAGGATGTGCCGCGCCCGCCGCACTGGGGCGGTTTCCGCATCGTGCCGGACCGCATTGAATTCTGGCAGGCCGGAAGCGCGCGCATGCATGACCGTTTTGTTTTCACGCGCGATGGCGATGGCTGGAAAAACCAGCGGCTTTATCCGTGACCCGCTTTCCCTCCGACCTGATCGACGATCTCGTTGCCGGCATTGACCGTGCCGCGCTTAGCCGCGCGGCCGGTGACGTCTCCTCGCGCTATCGCCGCGAACAGGCCGCGCCGCTGCAGCTGAAAAACGATGTCGAGGCGCTGGCTTATGCGGCTGCCCGCATGCCGGCGACGTTTGCGGCCGTCGATCATGTTCTGGCGCAGCTGGATGCGCATCCCCAAAGCGTTTTCGATTTTGGCGCGGGCCCCGGCACGGGCGCCCTGGTCGCCCGGCATTACTGGCCTGATGCCGACGTCACGCTGCTGGAACCCAATGCTTCCATGCGCGGTGTCGCTCAAAAACTGGTCGGCAACGCAACATTCGCGGACGCGCCGCAACGATCCGATATCGTCATGGCAGCCTATGTGCTGAACGAAGTGGCCGACCCAATCAAAACAGTCACGGACCTGTGGAACGCGACGGCGGATCGACTGGTGCTGATTGATACAGGCACGTCGGCGGTTTCGGCGATGATGCGCGGGGTTCGCGCGCATCTCATTGATCTGGGCGCCCATATTCATGCGCCCTGCCCGCATCAGCTGGAATGCCCGTTTGCGCGCGAAGCGGTGGGCTGGTGTCATTTTTCCGTGCGCCTGGAACGCACCAAACTGCACAAGGCGCTAAAAGATGCCGCGCTTGGCTATGAAGATGAAAAATTCACGTATCTGATCGCCGGGCGCAGCGCCTTGCTGACAACCGGGCCCCGCGTGATCGGCTATCCGCGCATCGGCAAAGTGGTCGATGTCCCCCTCTGCATGCCGGAAGGCGTGCTGCACAATGCGCAGATTTCAAAACGCGATGCGCGGTACAAACAATCGAAGAAATTACGCTGGGGTGATGTGTTTTAAGCGGACAGATTGTCGTTAATCGGCACGCCGGGTTCCAGTTTGGACGTGCGGATGGCGATGGATGAGCGCACCGCCGCCACGTTTTCCGTCGCCAGCAGGCTGGTGGTCAGGAAGTGCTGATACGCTTCCCAATCCTTGGCCACCACTTTGAGCAGCACGTCGGTTTCGCCGGACAGGAGATGCGCTTCGCGCACGAAGGGCCATTCGCGGATTTTGATTTCGAATTTTTTCAGGTCGACATCGTTATGCGAGGTCAGCGACACATGCGCGAAGACGGTGATGCCGTAGCCGAGCTTATGGGGGTCGAGAAACGCGTGATACGACTTGATGAAACCGGATTCTTCCAGCGCGCGGACGCGGCGCAGGCATGGCGGCGCGGAGATGCCCGCTTTCTTGGCGAGGTCGACATTGGTAATGCGGCCTTCCTCCTGCAGGGTGAGGAGGATTTTGCGGTCAATCTTGTCGAGCTTGCTTCGTTTCATGGTGGCGTAATTATCAATCTGTTTGTGAATGTGAATTGATATAATCTTGCCGGTTTGCGCTGGCAAGTCATTTTACGATCCAAATCGATCAACGAAACGATCCGCTGAAGCCAGGTTGCGCGGCGTACCAATATCGATAAAGGGGCCATTCATAGGCACGGCGGCCATGCAGTTTCTGCCGGCCAGCACGGGGGCTATATCTGTTTCAAAGGAACAGGGACAGCGTTCAAAACTATTCAGGTGTTTATGCGTGAAGGCATAGAGACCGGCGCTGATCAGGCCGGGGCCGGTTGAGCCCTTTTCTGCGAAACGAGTGATTTTGCCTTCTTCGATGGCCACCGCGCCGAATCGCGCGGCATCGGGCACATTGATGACAGAAAGCGCGGCGCCGTGCAGGCGCGCGGCAGATACGAGACGACCGGTATCCATACGGAATAAAACATCGCCATTGGCGACGATGAAAGGGTCTGACAGACCAGGCTGGTCAAGGGCATTCAGAATGGCGCCGCCAGTGCCCAAAGGTTCATTTTCTTCAAGAATGACAAGTGGATACTGCAGAGTTCTCGCAAATTCTCTGAAGTGGTGGGCAGCACCCTTTCTGACACAGGCTAAGACCCGGCGGATTCGGGCATTCCGGGCCATCTCCGCGACCTGCAAAGCCATGAACGGCACCCCCGAAACCGGCAAAAGCGCCTTGGGTGTCTGTCCGGCCATCGTACCCAGACGGGTGGCCGCACCCCCGGCTAAAATGACCAAATCAATGTTTTCAAAGGTTTGGGGATTTTCGGCGTTTACCATGGCCCAAGAATAACGGAATTTGGGATTTGTAAAAATGCCCTGTTTTTCAGTATAATGGTGAGGCAGCGGGGTACAGGGACAAAAATGAAGCGATCGACGAGACGCGGCTATTATCTTCACATTCTGGCCATTTTTGCCAGTTTCAGCCTTGGGGCCGGGACAGCCCTTGCCGTGGACGAATCCGGCATGACCGCCGGGGCCTCCCAGATCTGCGACAGTGTCGTGGGCCAGCGCGCCACCAGCGGCCTCCAGACCGCGGTCAGCGGCAGCGACAATTACTACCGCAATGCCTTCACCCCGCCCCCGCAGCTGAGCCAGATTGCCAATACGCCCTGCATGTCCAAAGAACTGCAGCGTATCAACAGCCAGTTCATGAACATGCTTCGCCCGACCGGCCTTGGTGCCGTCGCCAGCGCTTTCGGTGGCGGCTCGCCGGTTTCGTCAATCATGAACAATTCGTTCAAGGGTGATGTGACCAATTTCAATTCGGCGGCTTCGATCATTCCGCAGATGCTGAACTTCCAGAGCATGGCGTCGAATGTTCTGGGCGGGCTGCTGTCCAGCCTCGGCCTTGGCGATGCGTTCTCGGGGCAGATGTGCGGCCTGATGATGGATATGGTCCTGAAATACATTCAGTGCGAGAACCCGATCAAATTCCCGAACCTGTCTAATCTGTTCGGCAATCTTAATCTGAACATGCCGGGCGGTTGCGCCGGCCAGGCGCTGCGCACAGGCATGAATTTCGCGCAGAAACTGCAGGACCAGCAGCCTATGTCACAAATGAGAGAGATGCCGGAAATGCGAACCTTTGACGGAACGGCCTTCCGGAGACAATGAAAACCACGATGAAAATCACGTTTCATTCGATGTTGCGCTGCGCGGCCGTGGCCTGCCTGCTGGCGGCGCCGGGCGTTTCTTTTGCGACGTCGGCGAAACAACCGGCCGAAATAAAACAATCCACGCCGCAGAAAGCGCAGGCGACGCCGGGCACCCGCGTGCTTTTCAACAACGAGCCTGCCTTGGCCCCTTCCGGCAAGCTGGTTGACCAGGTCTGGAAAGTGCATCCGGATTACAAAAAATTCTGGGATGAGTTACAGTTGTTGCCCAATCACGCCATCGGCCTGATCGATCTGAACGGCGACAAAAACCCGGAAATTTTTGTCCGTCATACCGAACCGAACTGGGGTTTCTGCGACAAGCAGGGCTTCGCCTGCCGCACGCATGTTTACGCCTATACCGATAAAGGCATGGCCGAGATCGGCGATTTCATGGCGGCCGACCCCATCATTGTTCTGCCGACCAAGAAAAACAACATCAACAGTCTTTCTGTTCCGGGCAGCGACGATATCCGCCGTGTCTACAGCTGGAGTGAGAAGAAAAGGTATGAGCTTGAAAAATAGCGCGTACGCAAAATCACTGTTCTTCTTCGTTGCGCTGGCAGCCGGTTTTCTGCTGGCATCAACCCGGGATGCCTATGCCGCCTGTCAGGCCAGTACATATAAGGGCCAGAGTTTTCGTGGCATGACGGTTACCTCGGGTTTCGGCGCGCGCGACCAGGTTGCAACGACCAACGGAAACTCCACCTCCAGCTATCACCGCGCGCTGGACCTGCGCGTCAGCGACAATCCGAATGTCGGCGCCTTCTATGGCGGCACCGTCACGCATGCCAGCAATCTGGGCGGGTGGGGCAATACCGTCATCGTCACCAATGGAAATTTCCAGGTTCAATACGGCCACGCTGGCAGTCTGAATGTGAGCCAAGGCCAGCAGATCCAGGCGGGCCAGAATCTCGGCAACTGGTCGCAATGTTCGGGCAATTGCACCGGCCCTCACCTTGACGCTATTTACCGGGTCAATGTCGACGGCCAGTGGCACAACGTCGATCCCATGATTGCCGACCGCCTGATTCAGGAAGGTGCCAATCCGAATAGCCCGGAGTTCGCAGCGAACGCCTTGAAAGCGACGGAAGAAAACTGCGGCAAGAGTGTCCCCACCAAGACGATGACGCCGGGCAGCGAAGATTACAAAATCTGCCAGGAAGATATCCAGGCGCGCGTAGCCCAGCAGATGCAGGCAGCCCTGACGATGCGCCAGAATTTTGAGAACACGTATTTCACGCCGCCGCCGCAGCTGAGTCAGATCGCCAACACGCCCTGCATGTCCAATGAATTGCAGCGCATCAACCGCCAGTTCACGGGCATGCTGAGCTCGGGCCTTGCCGGTACGGGCATGTTCGGCGGCAGCGCCATTTCGCAGATCATGAACAATTCGTTCAAAGGCGATGTGACCAACTTCAATTCGTCGGCATCCATCCTGCCGGGCATGATGAACTTCCAGAGCATGGCGTCCACAGCCCTGGGCGGCCTTCTGTCCAATCTGGGCCTTGGCGATGCGTTCTCGGGCCAGGTCTGCGGCCTGATGCTGGATATGATCCTCAAATACATTCAGTGTGAAAACCCGATCAAATTCCCGAACCTCAAAGACCTCTTCGGCAATCTGAACGCCAATCTGCCCAGCAGCTGCGCGAGCAAGGCTTTGAGCGCAGGCATGTCCAACATGATGATGCAGCAGCAACAGCAGCCGATGGCGCAAACCTATCAGGCCCCCCCTGCCACGCGGACCTTTGACGGGACCGCCTTCCGCAGGCAGTAAAGTCTTTTGACATACAGGCCGTTTTCCCTCTCTATAGGGCCCGTATGCTTTTGATAACCTACCGTTTTATCCTGTTTCTGGCCGTGCCTTTTCTATGGGCATTATTGCGCATTCGCGCTGCCCGGGGCCTGGAAGAATCTTCGCATATTCAGGAACGCTGCGGTCAGGCCGATACGCCGCGCCCCCCGGGCAAGCTGGTCTGGGTGCATGCGGCCAGCGTGGGCGAAATGAAATCGATCCTGCCCCTCGTCCGGCATCTTTTAAATAAAAACGATGATCTCACCTGCCTTATCACCACGGTGACCGTGACGGCCGCGCGCCTTGCGCGCCGCGCCGATCATCCGCGTATCATTCATCAATACGCGCCGCTCGACAGGCAAAAGTGGATGAACCGTTTTCTCGATCACTGGCAGCCATCGGCGGCCATCTGGGTTGAATCCGAATTCTGGCCGAATATGCTCTCGACCGTCAAAGCACGCGGCATTCCGTTAATGCTGGTCAATGGCCGTTTGTCTGAACGCAGCGCGGCGCGTTGGGGCATGGCGCCAAAAACGATCGCGCACATCCTGGGACTATTCGATCTGGCCCTGGCACAGAGCGCGGATGACGGCGCCCGTCTTAGAAAACTTGGCGCCCGCGACATCGCCATCGCCGGCAATATGAAGTATTCCGGCTCGCCGCTGCTGCACGATGCAACGGCTTTGGAACATTTACGTGCGCAGACGGGCAATCGTCCGGTGTTTTTGTTCGCCAGCACACATGAGGGCGAAGAAGCTTTGGCGGGCCGCGTTTATGGCTCGCTTAAAAACAAATATCCGGATCTGCTTGGCATCGTCATGCCCCGTCATCCGTCGCGCGGTGATTCCATCGCGGGCCAACTGGACAAAGACGGCGTGCATGTTGCGCGCAGATCTTTGAAGCAATCCATCGACGCCTCCACGCAAATCTATATTGCCGATACGTTGGGCGAGCCTGGATTGTTCTACCGCCTGTGCCCGATTGTTTATGTCGGCAATTCCCTTTTCAAGCAGCCGGGCGGCGGGCATAACCCGATCGAGCCGGCACAGCTCAACTGCGCCATTATTTACGGGCCCAATATGTGGAATTTCAGTGAAGTTTCCCGCCACCTGACAGATGTAGGCGGGGCGCTGATGGTGCGCGATGAACGCAACCTGGTGGCGGCTGTTGATTCCCTTCTGTCAGACCCGGCCAAGGCCGCGAAAATGGCGGCCGCCGCGCTGGATTTCGTGGCTGCACAAAATGGCGTGCTGGACAAGGTTGCGGGCCATTTGCGTCCGGCTCTGTCCCGTGCTCAAATCGCGGCATGACGCCCCCGCGCTTCTGGTATAAGGACCGTCCGACGGTTCCCGCTCATATATTGCGGATTTTCTCAGTCCTGTGGCTGGCCGCAACGCAATTCCGCTTGGCTATGGCCAACCCCTATTCTTCACGCCTGCCTGTCATCTGCGTCGGCAATGTCGTTCTGGGGGGCGCCGGAAAAACACCGACAGCCAAAGCGCTGGTCAAAGCGCTGCGCGCGCAAAACCCCTGCTTCCTCACGCGCGGTTATAAGGGCCTGACCCGGGTTGCGACGCATGTCTCGTCGCCAGATGCCCGGCTTTATGGCGATGAAGCGGTATTGCTCTCGCGCTACGCGCCGACCATCGTCGCCAGAGACAGGGTAGAAGGCCTGAAACTGGCCGAGACATACGGCCATGATCTGGTTGTTGCCGATGACGGGTTTCAAAATCCGGATTTTGCAAAATCAGCATCATTGCTGGTCATCGATGGCGGGATGGGCATCGGCAACGGGCTGATCGTGCCGGCGGGGCCTTTACGCGAAACACTGGCTGATGCGCTAAAGCGGGCGCGCGCGGTGCTGATCATCGGCCATGACAAGCAGGGCCTCGGCTGGATCATCAACGGCGTGCCGATTTTTCATGGCCGTATGAAGCCCGTGAATGCCAATCCGGATGGCAAATATGTTGCTTTTGCCGGCATTGGGCGGCCGGAAAAATTCTTCACCACGTTGCGTGAAGCCAAATACGAAGTTGTTGAAACCGTTTCTTTCCCGGATCATCATGTCTATACCGATGCCGACCGCGAGCGGCTGGAAAGCCTGGCCGCCCGGCATCAGGCGCGCCTGATTACCACGGAAAAAGACCGCGTGCGCTTCCCCCAGAAATCCCCCATCGATATGCTGGAAGTCGAACTGCAGATTGACGATCTGGAAAGCCTGGTCACGCTGCTGCGGAGAACCAGATGAGCCTGCGCTATAAACTGGAATATGCGGGTCTACGCGCCCTGCTCGGCTTGTTCGGTGCATTGCCGGCCCCGGCAGCGTCGGCGACGGGCGGGTTTATCTTCCGCATGATCGGGCCTCTGATGGGCATTTCCAAAGTGGGGCGCCGCAATATCGCGCGCGCCTTTCCCAGCTGGACCCGCGCGCACGTGAATGAGACGCTGCGCGGCATGTGGGACAATCTCGGCCGTGTCATCGCCGAATATCCGCATCTTGAAGAAATCGCGCGGGAACGCACCGCGTTCACCAACAGCGAGATTTTCGAAAAGCTGCGGACAGGCGAAAAACCGCCCTTGTTTATCAGCGGTCACCTGGGCAACTGGGAAGTGCTGCCGCCGGCGCTGACCTTCGTCCAGACCCTTCCCATGCATTCCGCCTATCGCGCGCCCAATAACCCGCTGGTCGATGCGTGGCTGGTGAAGACGCGCAGTTTCGGCGGGAAGCTTTCGTCCTTCGGCAAAAACCGCCGCGGGCTGGCCGATATCATGCGCTCGCTGCAAAACGGCCACAGCGTGGGCATGCTGATCGATCAGAAAATGAACACAGGGATCGAGGCGACTTTCTTCCGTTACCCCGTCATGACATCAACAGCTTTTGTTGAACTGGCCCGTAAACTCGGCTGTCCGCTGGTGCCGGGGCGCATCATCCGCAAACCGGGATGCCGTTTTGAAATCAGCATTGAAAATCCGGTGATGGTCGAAGGCCGGGAAACGGAAACGATTGTGGCTGAAACCCATAGCATTCTGGAACGCTGGATCGCCGAGAACCCCGAGCAGTGGCTGTGGATTCACCGCCGCTGGAAAGATGGCAAAGATCAAGTTTCTGGGCCGGCGCCGGAAACCGGCACCATGCTGGATATCGCAGCCTAAGCGGGCTGGCGTTCTTCGTCAGGCGCGCCCTCAGGCCCGCGGCGCAGTTTCAAGTAGTAGAGCGAAAGGCTGGAGACGAAGTACGACGAGTGCGTGCCGATCAAAATACCAATAAACAGCGCAGATACGAAACTCTTGATGACCATCCCGCCAAACAGATAGAGGGCAAGGATGGCAAGCAAAGTAGAACCGGATGTCATGATCGTGCGCGAGAGGGTCGAGTTGATCGAGAAGTTGAGCACCTCTTCCATCGCCATTTTGCGGTATTTGCGCAAAGTTTCACGCACACGGTCGAAAATAATGATGGTTTCGTTCACCGAGTAGCCGGCGACCAGGAGGATGGCCGACATCGTCGACAGGTCAAATGGCATTTGGGTTAACGAAAACAGACCCAGAATACCGACCACGTCATGGACCAGCGCCAGAAACGCACCGATACCGTAACGCCAGTCAAATCGCAGCCAGATGTAGCCCTGAATGCCGAAGATGGCGACCAGCACAGCGATCAAGCCGGCAATTTTAAGTTCCCTGCCGACTTGGGGGCCGACATATTCGGTCCGGCGATAATCAATTGCGCCAGCAGAGGTGAATTCCGCGTCCAGCGCTGCGCGCACTTTGTCGATGGCGTTTTTCTGCGCTTCATCACTGCCTTCCTGTTGCGGCAGGCGGATCATGAGCGCGCGGTTGGAACCAAATTCCTGGATCGAAACTTCACCAAGCTCAAGGCCGCTTAATGTTTCACGCAACTCGGGCAGGTTCGGATCTGCGGGCGTAGCGATTTCGATGATCGTGCCGCCGGTAAAATCGATGCCGAAATTCAGGCCCTTGGTCGCCAGGCAGAAGGTCGAGCCGAAAATAATAATGAAGCTGGCAAACAACGCGTAAAACCGGTGGCCGAAGAAATTGATCTTCGTATCATGCGGGACGAGAGGAAGAAGCTTGATAATCATGATTTAACCTTCGATCGCCTTGGGTTTGGCCCAGCGCAGCCAGATCATGACCATGGCGTGGGTCAGCATCAATGCGCAAAAATAGGACGTAATCACGCCAATGGTGGTCGTGACGGCAAAGCCTTTGATCGGGCCGGTGCCGAACGAAAACAAAATCAGCGCCGAGATCAGGGTGGTCAGGTTGGAATCCATGATGGTGGTGCGGGCACGCTGGTAGCCGACATCGATGGCTGCCATGGGGCTGCGCCCGGCGCGCAATTCTTCCTTAATGCGTTCATAGACCAGCACGTTGCCGTCCACCGCCAGGCCGATAGCCAGAACGATACCTGCAATGCCGGGCAAGGTCAGCGTCGCCTGCAGCATGGACAGGCCACCCATGATGAGGGTGACGTTGATGATCAGCGCCAGCGAGGCAAAGATGCCAAACAGGCCGTACACGGAGGTAACGAAAACAATCACGAACAGCAGGCCGATGAGGCATGCTTTTTTGCCGGCTTCGATGGAGTCAGAGCCGAGCGTCGGACCGACGGTGCGTTCTTCAACAATTTTCAGCGGTGCCGGTAATGCGCCGGCGCGCAGCAGCAGCGCCAGGTCGGATGTTTCCTTGACGCTGAACTGGCCGGAGATTTGCGCCGTGCCGCCGCAGATAGGTTCCTGAATGGTGGGGGCAGAGACGATGACGTCATCGAGTACGATGGCGAAAGGCTTGTTCACGTTTTTGGTCGAGGCATCGCAGAAACGGCGCGCGCCGATACCGTTGAGATTAAAAGTAACAACCGGGTTGCCGGACTGGCCGAAGCTCGGCTGCGCGGTGGTCAGCATGTCGCCGGTGATCATCGGGCGTTTTTCGACGACATAGTTGATGCTGGCGTCCTCCTGGCTGGGCAGTTGCACTTTGCCGACGCCGGCACGACCAACGCGTGTCGCTTCAAGGTCGACCAGATGCAGGCCGAGTTTGGCCGTTGTGCCGATAAGTTTTTTGACGCCTTCCGGGTCTTTGACGCCGGGCAGTTGCACGACGATGCGGTCGGTGCCCTGGCGGGCAATAACGGGTTCGCGGGTGCCGGTTTCGTCGACGCGGCGGCGGACAATCTCGATCGACTGATCGATGATGTGGTTGGTCAACTCGATCATTTTGGCTTCTGAGAACGTGACCGTGACTGAATCCGGCGCGGCCGTGACATCCAGGGTCGGATCGTCTTTCAAGACTGCCCGGCGCATCGCTTCCGGGTCGGTGCCAGTGCGTGGCGTGATGATGAAGCCGTTTGGCGTGGCGCGCAGCGATGTGTAACCCAGTTTCTCGGTCCGCAGTTCTTCACGCGCGGATTGCATGGCGTTTTCAGCCTGATCGCGGATCGCAACATCGATGCCGACCTGCAGCATCAGATGCGAGCCACCCTGCAGATCCAGACCGAGCGAAACGGTCTTGGACGGAAGCCATGACGGCACCTTGGCCTGCCAAGCTGCAGCCTGTTCCTTGCTCATCAGGTTGGGGACCGCGTAAGCGATCCCCAGCACGCAGATGGCCAGGATGAAGAGAAGCTTCCAGAGAGGGTAGCGGATCATTCTTTATCGCTTATTTGTTTAAGATCGACGGTTCGTTGCGCACGTTCAGGGTGTAACGCAGAGCGGTGACTTTCACCGAGCCCAGATCAACTTCAACTTCCGTATCGCTGTTCAGGCGCGTGATGGTGCCAAGAAGGCCGCCGGAGGTGACAACCTTGTCGCCGACTTTCAAACCGCCCAGCATCGTTTGCTGAGCCTTGAGGCGTTTTTGTTGCGGGCGGATCAGCAGAACGTAGAAGAGGACGAACATCAGGACGATGAGGCCCATGTTCCAGGCGAACGATTCGCTGGCGGACGGGGTGGCGGCGGCGGCCGGGGCAACGACTTCGGTGGTTGCGGCAAGGGCTTGGGAAATCAGCATATTTATAGTCTCCGTTGGTTCTAACGGGCGGTACTATAAAGGGCATTAGGGCAAAGACAAGGCGTCGAAGGCCTGTTTACAAATAATCCGCAGGATTCAGGGACTTGGTCCCCTGGCGGATCTCGAAATGCAGTTGCGGCTGCGTGACCTTGCCGGTTGCGCCGACGCTGCCGATGGTGGCGCCGCGGGCGACCTGCGCCCCTTTGCGGACGCGGGCATCGGCCAGATGACTGTAGACGGTGAAATAGCCGCCGTCATGTTTGATCAGCACCAGATTCCCATAGCCTTCCAGGCCGCTGCCGGCATAAACGACTTCGCCTGCACCAGCCGCCTGCACGGAAGCGCCGGGTGTGGCGGCGATATTGATGCCGTCATTAAACAGGCCGCCGGGTTTCGCGCCATAGCCCGAAATGATCTGGCCCTTCACCGGCGACTGGAATTTCCCCAGCGTCGGGGTGAGCGCAATCTGTTCCATCATGACCGGCGGGCGCGGCGCCCCCGTTGCGGCGAGCGGTGTCGCATCGATCCGGTCTATCGGCATGGCGTTCATCTGAACATTTTGCGGTTTGCGCGCGGATGGCAGCTGGATCACCTGACCCACGCGCAGGGCATAAGGCGGCATGAGATGGTTTTGCGCGATCAGGTCATAGGTCTGCGCATCAAACATGCCGGCCAGCGATGCGACCGTGTCCCCTGCCCGGACCGTATAGGTTTGCGGCGGCGGCAACACGATGCGCTGACCGGGTTGGACGGTATTGAGATTGGCGCGGATCAGGTCTTCGACGCTCAAGGCATAACGCTGGGCCAGCGTTGCAATGGAATCGCCTTCCTTTACGAAGACAGCGCCGGATGACCGGCCGGCCAGTTTCAGATCGTAGACGGGGACCTGCGCGCGCGGCGCCTCGTTGGCGCAGGCAGCAAGAAAGAAGCAGGCGACCAAAGCATATTTGCCGATGATGCCGCCGTCTTTCGTCACGCCCACGCTAAGAGTTTGTTGATGTCAGGTTCCATGTCCATGGATTCTTCGGCCACGTTGGGCAGCAGCGGTACAAATCGTACCGGCATCAATTCCTGGGATGTGAATTCGTGGTCGCCGACGCGCGTGAATTTCAGCAGGGTCTGCGCTGTGCCATCCGGGCCCACGGGCACGACCATGATTCCGCCGAGGCAAAGCTGATAGAGCAAATCCTGCGGCACTTCGCCGTGGGCGCCGGCGGTGACGATGATGCGGTCGAACGGCGCCTGCACCGGCCAACCCTTCATGCCGTCGCCGACCAGGAAGGTGATGTTGCGGATGCCCATGTTCTTGAAACGCTGTTCGGCGATGTCGAGCAGCGGACGGTGGCGTTCCATTGTGTAAACGCGGCGGCAGAGCTTGGAGAGGATGGCGGCCTGGTAGCCAGAGCCGGTGCCGATTTCCAAAACCTTCATGCGGTCGTTGAGTTCAAGCGCCTGGCTCATGGTTGCAACAACGAGCGGCTGGGAGATGGTCTGACCAAGTCCGATCGGCAGGGCGCGGTCTTCGTAGGCCTGGTCGAAGAAAAGCTCGGGCACGAATTCCTCGCGCGGGACGCGTTCGATCGCCCCCAGCACGCTGGTATCATGGATACCATGCCGGCGCAGGTGCATGATCAGACGAATCTTGTTTGCTTGCAATGAGTTCATGGCTTTTCTTGAAAAGGGAAATGAGGCCGAATCGACCCCTCGATTCTGACTGTATTTGCCCCTTATCTCAAGGGCGTCGCGTTAAGGCACAGAAAAGGCTTACGATTTGGCGCTGATTTTATCCGCACCACCCATATACGGGCGCAAAACCTCCGGGATGGTGACGGTTTTGCTGTCCCCGTCCCAGTAGTTTTCGAGCACGGCGATCAGCGCGCGGCCGACGGCCACGCCCGATCCGTTCAGGGTGTGAACGAAGCTCGTGTCCTTTTCACCCGGCTTCTTGGTGCGGGCCTTCATGCGGCGGGCCTGGAAGTCCCAGCAATTGGAACAGGACGAAATTTCGCGGTAGCGGTCCTGCCCCGGCAGCCAGACTTCGATGTCGTAAGTTTTGTACGACGCGAAACCGGCATCGCCGGTGCACAGAACGATGGTACGGAAGGGCAGTCCCAGTTTTTCCAAGATCGTCTCCGCGCATTTGGTCATGCGCTCATGCTCGGCTTCCGATTCATCAGGCTTCGTGATCGAAACCATTTCCACTTTATAGAACTGGTGCTGGCGGATCATGCCTTTGGTGTCTTTACCAGCGGCACCGGCTTCCTGGCGGAAGCACGGGGTGTGCGCGGTGTAGCGGCGCGGCAGGCTGCCGTAGTCGACGATTGAGTCGGCCACGATATTGGTGAGCGGCACTTCGGAGGTCGGGATCAGCCAATCACCGCGCGTGGTCTGGAACTGGTCGTCCCTGAATTTGGGAAGCTGGCCGGTGCCATACATGGTGGCGTCATTGACCATCAGCGGCGGGGAGACTTCGGTATAGCCATGGTCGCGCGTATGCGTATCGAGCATGAATTGCGCCAAGGCGCGTTCAAGCTGCGCCAGACCGGAATGCATGATAACAAAGCGCGAGCCTGAAATTTTGACAGCCGTATCGAAATCCAGCATGCCAAGCGCTTCGCCGATGGCAACGTGGTCCATGTGGCCTGCGCCGGTTTTTTTGGGCGTGCCCACCTTGCGCAGTTCTTTATTGGCTTCTTCGTCTTTGCCGTCCGGAATGTCTTTGGCCTGGACGTTCGGAATGGTGGAGAGCAGCGCGGTCAGGTCTTCCGCGATCTTTCTTTCTTCTTCCTCGAGCGCCGTCGTTTTATCTTTAAGACTGGCGACTTCCGCCATCAGGGCATCGGCGTTTTCTTTTTTGGCTTTCAACTGGCCGATCAGCTTGGACTTTTCATTCCGAACCTGCAGCATTTGCTGAATTTCGGTCTGCAGGCTGCGGCGCTTTTCGTCCAGCGCCAGAATGGCGGGAGTCTGCGGGCTTAAGCCACGGCGGGCCATGGCCGCGTCAAAGGCTTGCGGATTGGTGCGGATTTCCCTTAAATCGTGCATGTACTGTCCTTACTGTTAAGGCGGTCACGATAGCCGCTAACACCTTGTTTTGTTAAGAGGGTATTTCGCTTGAGCAAAGTAGAACGCATTCCGGGGATATTAAGGGTTTACGACCCGGCCCCGGCGCATGCCGTCCCTTTGCTTGTGGATTCACCCCATAGCGGCACTCATTACCCCAAGGATTTCAATTTCACCTGCGACAAGGCTGAGCTGGAACGGTACGAAGATCGCGCCGTCGACCAGCTGGTGACCGGCATGGCCGATTTGGGCGCCACAGTCGTCTGCGCCGAAATCGCGCGCAGCTATCTGGACCTCAACCGTTCGACGCGCGACATGCTGCCCGGCCAGTTTCGCAATAGCTGGACCGGCGAGACCCTCAAACCCGATTACGCCAGGCGTGGCATCGGCCTGGTCTGGACGACGGTGGACAGCAAAGCCATTTATCATCACCCGCCCACGGCCGCCGCGGTGCAGAAGCGTATCAACACCTATTACAAACCATATTACGCGGCGCTGGAACATCGCGCTCAGCGGCTGAGGGATCAATTCGGCAAATTCTGGCACCTGAACATGCATTCGATGCATCCCAATATGCCGCAGGATATTATTCTGGGCACGCTGGAAGGTGAGAGCTGTTCGGAAGCGTTTGCAGGCTGCGTGGAAGACGCGTTACGCGCGCAGGGCCTGTTCCGGGTTGCGAAGAACTTCCAGTATAAAGGCGCCAATTTAACGACATTGTTCGGCAAGCCGCATGAACACTCGGAAAGCATGCAGATTGAAATCAACAAACGCCTTTATCTGAAGGACGATCTGCTGACTATCGACCCGGAAAAATTCGCGCGGCTCAAAGACCAGCTTGAAAACCTGTGCAAGATGGTCGGCAATTATGCGGCAGCGGAAGTGATGGTGCCGAAGACGCCGTTGAAAGACGCTTTGAGCGCCGCGTCCACATCATCCATCGAGGCGCGGGTGCCGAGCGCCGCCATTGACGTCACGCCGTAATCATTGATGCCGCAGGGCACGATGCCCGCATAGTGGCTTAAATCGGGATCAACATTGATCGATATGCCGTGGAATGTCACCCAGTGACGCACGCGCACCCCTATGGCCGCGATTTTAGATTCGGTGCCGTTATGCGTGACCCATATGCCGACACGGCCTTCGCGACGTTCGCCTTTGATACCCAAAGCTGCGAGGGCGCGGATAATCCACTCTTCCAGCTGCCAGACATATTTTTTTAGATCCGGTTCACTCTGGCGGTCTTTGAGGTTGAGCATCACATACGCCACGCGCTGACCGGGCCCATGATAGGTGTATTCCCCACCCCTGCCCGTGTCGTAGACGGGGAAACGCGTTTCCTTCAGGTCTGCGGCTTTGGCCGATGTGCCGCCCGTATATAAAGAAGGGTGTTCCAGCAGCCATACGCATTCGCCCGCATCCCCGCGGTTGATCGCGTCCACACGGCCTTCCATAAAAGACAGCGCGTCATCATAAGCGACCGGTTTGCCGGATGTTTTCCATTCCATGGCGATAATCTAGCGCAAAAGTTTTCCCGGTACAAAATCCGCGGGTCCTGAAGTTAAAGTTGCGCCGGCAATTATCCCCGTGCAAACAATTAGCCATGTCCCAGCTGCGTCACCCGTTTGATGTTGAGCCACAGCCCGGCCCGGAAGAGCCGGTGGCCGAGGCGTTCAAAAAAATGGGCCTTACCGAAAAGCAGGCGCCGACCTTTCATGCCTTTTTGCTGCACGCGTTGAAGCCGGTGGGGGCGCTGACCCCTACAACAGTGCGGGCCTACGAAACAGAGACGCGCAAACGGCTGAAGGGCATCGTGGACGATATCGGCCTGGCCCGTCAGAAAACCAGGCCCTACTACGCGCGCGCGGAAGACCTGCCTGAATATATCATGATCGTGGCGTCGATGTCGTCGCTGCCCTATCACGGCTATTACAATTTCATGGATATGCTGCGCACGCCCCGGCATGCCAGCACGATGGCCCGGGCGCATCATCTGCACTTTTCCATGCAGCGCATCGAGGACGAGCCGCGCATGAAAAAATCGGCCTATTGGGAATTCGACGCAGACGGCAGGCTGATGACCGAGCTGAAAGCCTGCCTGATCGCACGCAACCTTATCCAGGGGTTCAACAAAGGGATCGCGCATACCATGCTGCGCGATGGGTTGGGCGTCCTGTCCCATTTCCGCAGCATTCTGGTTAACCAGGATTCGGCCATGGCCCGGCATTTCCGCGTGCTGGACCAGGCTTTGACCCAATATGTCCACCTGCTGGGCAGGAAACCGCTGACGGCGCCGATCGTGCCGGGCACCCGTCTGCGCGAGCACGCCCGTGCGCTGGGCTTCGGCGCCCCGCCTGAAACCCCCGCAGAACCGCCCTTGCCGGCACCTGCCGACAATGTGGTTGCGCTGTTCAGCCGCACCCGCCGGCAACCGGCCTAAGTCTTTAATAATTTTCCACTTTACCTTGGTGCGCTGCACCGTGTATGCGTGTTGCCACAGAACGGCGGATTTGTTACACCCGCGGCATCTGTTGTCATTGATTTTGCGGTCGTGGCGGAATGGTAGACGCGCAGCGTTGAGGTCGCTGTGGGGCAACCCGTGGAAGTTCGAGTCTTCTCGACCGCACCATCAAGACAACAGCCTAGTTTTATTCCCTTTTTTTCAGGAAGTGCCATGGACAAGCCGTTACGCGACGCCGCTCTCGAATATCACCAGTTCCCTACCCCCGGTAAACTGGCCATCAGGGTCACGAAACCGATGACCACGCAGCGCGATTTGTCGCTCGCGTATTCGCCGGGCGTTGCGGCGGCCTGCGAAGAGATTGCGGCTGATCCTTTAAAAGCGCTCGACTACACATCCCGCGGGAATTTCGTGGCCGTCATTTCCAACGGCACGGCTGTGCTGGGGCTTGGCAATATCGGCGCGCTGGCCTCCAAGCCGGTCATGGAAGGCAAATCGGCGCTGTTCAAAAAATTCGCGGATATCGATTCTTTCGACATTGAGATCGATGAAACCAATGTCGACAAGCTGGTCGATATCATCGCCTCGCTGGAACCGACTTTCGGCGGCATCAACCTGGAAGACTTCAAAGCGCCTGAGTGCTTCGAGATCGAGCGCCGTCTGCGCGAGCGCATGAAAATTCCGGTCTTCCATGACGACCAGCACGGCACCGCCATCATCGTCGGCGCCGCATTTACCAACTGGATCCGTTATTCGGGCCGCAAGATGTCGGAAATCCGCCTTGTCGCATCGGGCGCAGGCGCGTCGGCCATCGCCTGCCTCAACATGCTGGTGCAGCTTGGCCTGCCCAAAGACAACATCACCGTCACCGATAAAAACGGCGTCATCTACAAAGGCCGCAAAGAAGGCATGGATCCGTACAAGGAAGCCTATGCGGTTGATACAAACGCGCGCACGCTTTCCGATGCGATTGCCGACGCCGATGTTTTTCTCGGCCTGTCGGGTCCGGGCGTTGTGAAGCCGGACATGATCAAATCCATGGCGAAGGCGCCGCTGGTTCTGGCGCTGGCCAACCCGACGCCGGAAATCATGCCCGAAGAAGTCGCCGCTGTGCGTGACGACGCCATCGTCTGCACCGGCCGTTCGGATTACACGAACCAGGTGAACAACGTCCTGTGCTTCCCGTTCCTGTTCCGCGGGGCGCTGGATGTGGGCGCGACGGCCATCAACGAAGAAATGAAGGTTGCCTGCGTCAAAGCCATCGCCGATCTGGCGATGGAAGAAGCCACGCACGAGGTCACCGCCATTTACGGCGACGAGGACCTGACTTTCGGGCCCAATTACCTGATCCCTAAACCGTTCGATCCGCGCCTGATCGTCAACGTGCCGATCGCTGTCGCCAAGGCGGCTGTGGCAACCGGCGTTGCCGCCCGCCCGATCAAGGACTGGGAAGCCTACCGCGAGAAACTGACGCAACACACTTACCGCACCAATATCGTGATGAGCCCGCTGTTCAGCCGTTCGAAGGCCGCGCAGAAAAAAGTCGTCTACGCTGAAGGCGAAGAAGACCGCGTGCTGCAGGCGGTGCAAACGCTGGTCGATGACAAGCTGGCCCGCCCTATTCTCATCGGCCGGGAAAAAGTCGTTGATATGCGCATTAAAAAACTGCGCCTGCGCCTGCAAAAAGACCGCGATTTCGAACTGGTCGACCCGGAAGATGATCCGCGTTACCGCGATTACTGGTCGCTGTATCACCAGATCATGGAACGCAAAGGCGTCTCTCCCGCCGTCGCCAAGCTGGCCGTGCGCACGAACCCCACGATCATCGCCGCCCTGATGGTGGCGCGGAACGAAGCCGATGCCATGATCTGCGGCGTTATCGGCCAGTATCACGAGCATATGAAATACGTGCAGGATATTATCGGCCTGAAGCCCGGCGTAGAAACCGCTGCTGCCTGTGTGGGCCTGATCACGTCCAAGCGCACGGTGTTCTTTTGCGATACGCATGTGAACCCGAATCCGTCGGTCTCGCAGGTTGTTGAAATGACTTGCCTGGCGGCCGAGGAAATGCGCCGTTTTGGTCTTGAGCCAAAAGCGGCTCTGGTCTCGCATTCCAATTTCGGCACGCATAACCACCCGTCGGCGATCAAGATGCGCCAGGCAGTGATGGAATTGCGCGTGCGCGAACCGGAAATGGAAGTCGAAGGCGAAATGCATGCCGACGCAGCCTTAAGCGAAGACCTGCGCAAGATCGTGATGCCCAATTCCAAAATGAAGGGTTCGGCCAATCTGCTGATCTTCCCCACGGTGGAAGCGGCCAACATCACGTATAACGCCTGCAAGGTCATGACGGACGGTGTTGCTGTCGGTCCGTTCCTGCTGGGTATCGCCAAACCGGTGCATATTGTCACCGCGGCTGCTACTCCGCGCGGGCTTGTGAACGTGACTGCCATGGCCGCCGTCGGCGCCCAGGTAATGGCGGACGAGCAAACCCGCTAACCCTCACAATTTACTGGCCTTATCCCGTTCCTTACGTATAAAGAGAGGACATGGAAACCGAAGACGAAAAACAACTCGCGTCTTCCGGTGATGCCGCACAACAGAGTCTGTTTATCGATCCCCCTTCGCCTGACGGCGACATCGTGGTTGAAGCGTCATTGTCGGACGAAGCCATCGAAAGCATCCTCACGGCGCTGGATGACGGCCGTGACGATGACGTGCGTCTGTTTCTTGAAGTGCTGGGCATTCCCGATCGCGCCGATTTGGTTTCCAAGATTGGTGCCGAAGATCGCGCTTTTCTGATCGACCGTTTCCCGCATGTGTTCACGCCGGACGTGTTTTCGTGGCTTGCGCCCGAACTTGCCAGCCAGACGCTGGAACAAATGTCCCCTGCCCGGGTTGCGGCGCTGATATCCAATCTTGAAAGCGACGATGCGCTGCGCCTGATCGAGGACCTGTCGCCACGCATCCAGAAACAGATTTTGCTGAAGATGTCGGCGGGCGACCGCGAAGCGGTCGAAGAAGGCCTGTCCTATCCGGATGATTCCGCCGGCCGTCTGATGAACCGCGAATTCGTGACGATTCCGCGATTCTGGACGGTGGGTAAAACCATCGACTACATGCGCGAAGCGGCCAGCGAATTGCCGGATGACTTCACCATCATCTTCGTTATCGACCCGATGTATCACGTGGTCGGCGAGATTCCGCTGAACCGCATTCTGCGATCCAAGCGATCCATCAAGATCGAGGATCTGGCGCTTAACTCCATCCACCCCATTCCGGCCACAACCGACCAGGAAGACGTGGCGCGCCTTTTCGAGCGCGAAGACCTGACCACCGCGCCCGTCGTGGATGAAGACAACCGCATTATCGGCGTCATCACCGTCGATGACGTCGTCGACGTTATCCACGAAGAAGCGCAGGAAGATATCCTGCGCCTCGGCGGTGTTGGCGGCACATCCGACCTTCACTCCGGCATTCAGGTGACAGCGCTGTCGCGGTTCTGGTGGCTGGCGATCAATCTTGTCACGGCGCTTATCGCCTCATCGGTTGTTGGCCTGTTTGAAGCGACCATCGACAAGCTGGTGGCGCTGGCTGTCCTGATGCCGATCGTTGCCGGCATGGGCGGCAATGCGGGCACGCAGACGCTGACCGTAGCCGTGCGCGCGCTTGCGACGCGCGAATTGTCCCGCACCAACATGATGCGCGTGGTGTGGAAGGAAACAGCCGTCGGCTTCCTGAACGGAGTGGCTTTTGCCGTTATCTCGGGCCTGATCGCATCATGGTGGTTCAACGACCCGATGCTCGGTGTCGTCATCGGCCTTGCCATGGTCATCAACCTGGTGGCGGCCGGCCTTTCCGGCATTCTTATTCCGATTGGCCTCGAGAAAATGAAAATCGACCCGGCGCTGGCATCGGCCGTGTTCCTGACCACCATTACCGATGTGGTCGGATTCTTCACTTTCCTCGGCCTCGCCAGCTGGCTGATGCTTTGAGGCGCATACCCAAGCGCTAAACTTTTGGCGTCGGCGCAAGCGTTCCTTGCGGAGATACGGCTTTGCTTCCCAATTGCGTGCGAATGTCAGATCCTTGCGGAAAATCGGCCATTTTTCCCGTTATGTATCCGGCCGCAATGCGGGAATTGCGCAAGTCACCCAGTAAGCGGTGAGCATTATCAAGACTTATGGCTTCCATGCGTTGCGCATAACGATCGTACCGCTTGGCATCGCCGCGGGCGTGATATGGATAAGCGATACGGTCAAGGCGCCAGGCGGGGTGAGATCCATTAAAACCCTGCGCTGCCTGATCACGTCGCAGGAATCCTTGCTTTACGCGATCGATATTCTGTTCCGTCAGATTTTTATCTACGTTTTTCAAGATGGTCACCGCTTCCTGGATGATTTTTCCTACTTCGTCATTCCCACATTGGGATGAAATGAGCCACTCTTCTGAATCCCGGGTATGTGCCTGACTTTCAATAGCAAGATGATACATACCCTGTTCATCAAAGTGGTGTTTGAAAACACGGTTGAGAATCGTAAAAACGACCTGCTGCGTTTCGTCACTCACATCCTTGGTCAGACCTAATGTGCCACCGAAGGCAAAACGTACCGTATTTCCCAACCAGGATGCGTTCACCGTCCCAGACGACGGCGAAAAGCTGCTAAAAGGCACTTCATATTTTCTGCCGCGGCCCAGCATGGACAAATTATCAAATACCCATTCTTGCGCTTTTTCATGAGTCCATGGACCTGAGAGGAAAACGGTCAAGTTATCGCAGGTATGTGTGCGCGTATGATGATCGCGGATTTCATCAAGCGTGATTTCCGCCAAGCATTCAGGCGTGCCGCCACTCCAGCGACCCAGAATACCGTTCCCATATAACGCTTTACGTTTATAAAACAGTTCCAATCGCTGGGGGTCCTGAAGGGAATTGCGCATTTCAGTGATGATGCGGCCGCGTTCGATCTTCCATGAATGTACATGTAGTCACGGCAGACCAGTGCATGAGCGACCCCGGTAATGAAGCTCTCGATAGATTCAGGCAGACCGTGCGAGAAATATACGGTCTGATCGTAGCCGGTCGTCATGTTGCTTTCGACAGCACCCAAATCGGCAATGTCGTTGAAAAATTCATTGATGTTCAAACCTGGAACAGCGCAGCCCATCATGTGTTCGGCGAAGTGGGCCAATCCCAACTTATTGTCAGGATCATGATGACTGCCGATTCCAAACGTCAGGCGCGCCGACATTACCGGAGATTGAGGGAGAAAATCATTGATAACGGTGATGCCGTTATCGAGTGTCGTGACCGACACCGAGTCAGAGAATTTCAGCATTTCACACACCCACTGCTTTTGTTTTTACGAATTTATTGTTTTTATTGAGCTTTTTAGCTCTTGTTCGAAACAATACCAAAAAGCAGGGGTCTCCCGCCAGTTTTACGCGATGGCTTTGTACCCGGCGTAGAGACAGGCGCAGGCAATGGCAGTGAGAAGCGCGCGCAGGTAAACATACCAGTCCTGCGTGCCGGCGAAGATGCGGCGGTCGACCATGAAGCTGGCGACGAGGCCGCAGAACAGTAAAAACATGGCAGGTCCCAGCGGGCACATCAGCACCGTCCAGCCCAGCAACGCCGGAAACACGCTGTAGACATAGCGGCCAACAGGGGTGGGCCCGTCGCCTTCGATCAGGCCCGCGCCCCAATGCACGGCCCCCGTGAAAGCCAGGGTAACCGCGCCCCAGGCGACCAGGGCTTTGGCAAAAGACGGCTGCCATACCGGGGCCACAAGCCACAGGCAGGCTGCCAGCACGATGAAAGGGATCAGTCCGAACAGCCCGGCACAGGCCGCAATGCGATTGGCCGGAATATGCAGTGTCATGCGCTTTACCTCTTGTTTTCCTTTGGATATTTAAGCATCTTACCTCCGCCATGGCCAGACGTTCCCACCGTTACGATTTTGATGATGATGCCCCGCGCCGTTTCGGCATGGGCACCGTATTCAAATGGCTTTTCGTTCTGGCGATCTGGGGCGGCATTGCGTTGTCTGCGGTGCTGCTATGGTACGGCAAAGACCTGATCGCGCTGACCAAACAATCCAACTTCGAACGCAAGCGTTCTATCGTGGTGCTGGCCAATGACGGGCAGACATTGCTGGCCAATTACGGTGAAAGTTCCGGCAACCGCGTGCGCGTGCAGGACCTGCCGCCTTATGTCGGCAATGCCGTGCTCGCCATCGAAGACCGCCGCTTCCATTATCACATGGGCGTAGACCCGATCGGCCTCTTACGCGCGTTCTACATCAACTGGCGCGAAGGCCGTGTTGTGCAGGGCGGTTCCACCGTCACACAGCAGCTGGCGAAAAATCTTTTCCTGAAGCCTGAGCGCACGATGAAGCGCAAAATCCAGGAAGCCATTCTGGCCGTGTGGCTGGAAACCAAATACACGAAAGAAGAAATTCTTTCCGCCTACCTGAACCGCGTTTACTTCGGCGCCGGCGCCTATGGCATTGACGCGGCCGCGAATGTTTATTTCGACAAGCCGGCTGAGCGCCTGACGGTGGAAGAAGCCGCCATGCTGGCAGGGCTGCTGAAGGCGCCGTCGCGCCTGTCGCCGGAAAACAACCCCGACCGCGCCATTGCCCGCATGAACATGGTGCTGCAGGCGATGGAAGATTCCGATTTCATCGAGGTCGAGAAGGAAGAAAAATCCCAATCCAGCAAACCGACGCCACCGCGCAAGCCGATCAATCTGCGTGAAACAGCATCGGGCGCGCGGTACTTCACCGATTGGGTGGTCGACCGCGCCAATGAGCTGGTTGGCATTTCGGGCGCCGATCTGACCATCGTTTCAACGCTCGATGCCAAGCTGCAGCGCGCCACGCAAAATGCGATCACCACTTCGCTGGATACTTTCTTCAAAGACGCCAAGGTGCAGCCGCAGGCCGCTGTTGTCGTGCTGGATAAAGACGGCGCGGTGCGCACCATGGTCGGCGGACGCAATTACCGTGAATCCCAATTCAACCGCGCGACGCAGGCCCTGCGTTCGCCGGGTTCGGCTTTCAAACCCTTCGTTTATCTGGCTGCGCTTGAAAAAGGCTGGCGTCCGGGCGATCCGGTTATGGATGCGCCCCTCAACCTCGGCGGTTACCAGCCTGCCAACCATGACGGTCAATATTACGGCCTGGTTCCCCTCACCTCCGCCCTTGCGCTGTCGCTGAATACCGCGACCGTGCAGCTGGCATCCGAAGTGGGCGTCGATGCGATCATCGATGTCGCGCACCGCGCCGGCATTGTCGAAGACCTGGTGCCCAATTATTCGGTTGCGCTCGGCACGTCGGAAGTGACCGTGCTGGAGATGACATCGGCCTATACGACCATCGCCAATTTCGGCGTGCCGACGGTGCCCTACGGCATTATCAGCATTCGCGATGGCAATGATGAAACCGTTTTCCGCCATGAAAGCGTGCCCGAAGCGCCGGTTCTGGATCCGGGTTCCTGCCAGCGCGTCATTGCAATGATGCAGGAAGTCGTCAACCGCGGCACGGGCGGCCGCGCCTATCCTGGCTTCCCTGTTGCGGGCAAGACCGGCACATCGCAGGATTATCGCGATACATGGTTCATCGGGATGTCGGGCGCTGCCGTTGCGTCCGTATGGGTCGGGCATGACGACAATACGCCCATGCGCAAACAATATGGCGGCTCGGCGCCTGCCGACATTTTCCGCCAGGTTATCAAAGCCGCTCAGGAAGGCCGCCCGATTGTCGCTCTCACGAATGCCGACCCGTATGAAATGTCGTTCGGGTCCGCCCTCACCACCGAAGGCCTGGGCGGCGTGTTCAGCCGCCTGTTCGGCGGCGCCGACAGCGCGCCCGCGCAGCCGTCTTCCATGTTCGTGCCGCCGGACCGGCGCATGAAGCCGATCCTTGAAGGCGGCCGTTTTAACGATTAACGAGAAAATTTAAGGGGCCTCGGCCTGTCGCCCCTTTGGGACGGCTTTATCCCTTCACCGATGCCTGCTGCTTATCGTAGTAGCGCTTGCAGGCGTTGCGGATCTCGGCCAGAAAGCTCTGGCCGTGCGGGTTGGTTTCGTCTTTGATCTTGAGATCGAGCAGCGTGTTGCTGACCTTGAGATAAGCGCCGATGATTTCGGCAACGTCGTCATCGAATTTTTTCACGTCTTCCAGGAAGGTCAGAACGAAAGCCGATACGCGGCAGACCATCATTTCGTGGAACATGCCGGAGAGCGATTTCACATTCATCAGCGGTTTGGTGATGGTATTTAAAAACTGCTCACGGTCGTATTTGGTTTTTCTGGCTTCGGTCAATGCCGCTTCCATGGCGCTCAGGTCTTCGCGCAGCTGGGGCGTGATGTCGCTTTGCACCGAATCGAGATATTGCTGAACTTTGGCAACCGATTCAGCGTCCAGCGTGCCGGTGCCGATTTTTTGCTGCAGCTCGTAATCCGCCTTGAAATAGCGGGGGAAAGTTTCCTTGTAACCGTACTTGTCTTTTTTGGCCATGGCTTACACTTCGTCTGTTCTGCGTTCCGGGCCCTGATAGTCGAGGGCTTTGCGGCGGCGGCGGTCGGGACCGTAGAATTCTTCGGTTTCGACGAAATCGCGGGGAGAGTCGATGACATAGGCCAGCCGGCGCGCCAGTTCGTTGGCGGTGAAGGGCTTGACCAGAAATTCGGTGATGCCCTTGTCGCGGGCGTTGGCCACGCGGGGGCTGGCGGCATAGCCGGTCATAATGATGATCGGCACGTTGCGCTTGGGCGATGTTGAATTGCGGCGGATCCATTTGACCAGCTCAAGGCCGTCGACGGGTTCCATTTCCCAGTCGGTCACAACCACGTCAGGGCGTTCCTTGGTGTAAACATTATAGCCGGATTCACCGTTGCTGGCCTTGAACACCTGCCCTACGCCCAGAAGCTTGAGGGCGTTGACCACGACCTCCAGCATCGGCTGGGAGTCATCGATGACCAGAACGGAAAGTTTATCGAATTTGTACGGCATGGTCCTACGGCGCGAATCAATGAACTACGGACGTATTAACCGTACCATATTCGCGCTTAAAGGAAAGTAAGCGCCGGTTCCTTACGCCCGGACCAGGAAACTGTGCATTTGCGCGCCCTTGAAAGCAGCGCTGAGCAGCCATGATTCCTCGCCCAAGGCCCCCCAATGCCGGGTCAGCGCCTGATAGGAGGACGGCACTGTTTTCAGGGGCCGGTCCCGCAGCAGTGTTGCATCGACATGGTCGAGGAAGTCGCCAGGGAATGCGATGCGCGGCGCCATGAGCCCCATATCGACCAGCACGCGGCTGACATAGGCGTCGGAATTATCCGTCTGGTCGGCGGCTTTGTGGATGGCGGTTAAAATGCGTACTTCCATGCGTCGGTGCGTGCTTTCGCGCAGAGAGCGGATGAAGCTCATGTAAATATTGCGCTCGGTCGCGCCGGCATGTTCGGGCAGGCAGGGAAGAATATTAGGCGTATGGGACCGGCTGGCAGCGCGGTGACTGCGGCTGGGGCTGGTAAACAACTGGTTTGTCATTTGTGGCCTCCTTGATTTCATGGCGGACATATCCTTTGTCCTTAATGCAAGGGTGCGCCCCAGAGTCTTAACGGAATCTGAATCCATGCCGCAGGCGCAGCAGCACCTGTGGATAATCAGTTCTAACGTGCTGGAATTGCTTTTCGCGCCAGTTCATCGACGCGTTCGTTTTCGACGTGACCGTCATGACCTTTGACCCAGATCCACGTGATTTTATGCGGTTTCACGGCCTCGTTGAGTCGTTGCCAGAGGTCCTGATTCTTGACGTCTTTCCTGTCCGCGGTCTTCCAGCCTTTGGCCAGCCAGCCCTTCATGTATTTGGTGATGCCGTCCATCACGTATTTGCTGTCGGTGTGCAAAGTCACTTCGCAGGGTTTTTTGAGCGCGTTCAGCGCCTCGATCGCGGCCATCAATTCCATGCGGTTATTGGTGGTCAGAGCTTCACCGCCGGATAGTTCTTTTTCGGTGCCGTTGAAGCGCAGCAGCGCACCCCAGCCGCCGGGGCCGGGATTGCCTGAACACGCGCCGTCGGTGAAAATTTCTACGGCCATAAGAAATCGATTTTCAGTTTCTTCAAATATTCGTTGTAATCTTTTTTGTTCACCTGTGCGCCCTCAGGGGTGAAGACCCAGTCGTATAAGCGCGTCATGAGAAAACGCAAAGCTGCCGCGCGGCGCAGCGCGGGAAATTTTTCTTTTTCTTCCGGCTCGAGCGGGCGCACGGATTCATATGCTTCCAACAACGCCCTCACGCACCCAGGACGTTCATTGGCTTCCCGGTCATAGGCCCAGCAATTGAGCGTGATGGCGAGGTCATAGGCGTACGGCGCGACACAGGCAAAATAGAAGTCGATGACGCCTGATACTTCGCCGTTTTCGAAAAATACGTTGTCGGGAAACAGGTCGGCATGCACGGCGCCGCGCGGCAGGTCGCCCGCATCAACACAGGCGCCTTGCGCGATCGCGCCGGCTATGGTGGCTTCCAGCGTTTTGTCGATTTTACCTTTGAGCGCATCGAACATGGCCTGCCATGCATCGGGCCCAACCGGATTTTTGCGTGCGCCGGTAAAATTTTCGGCGGCATTGTGCATCCACGCGAGCACGGATCCGACCTGCGCACAATGATCGGGGGTGATGGCGTCATCCGTAATATCGCGGCCGGGCAGAAAGCGGATCACGGCGGCAGGCTTGCCGGCGATCGTGCCCTGCTCGATCGTATCGGGCACGTGCAGACCCGCATCTTTCAAATGTTTCGTGTAACCGAAAATGAACGGCAGATCTTCCGGCGCAGTGCGTTTTTCAACCAAAGTCAGGATAAAGACACCAAGGCTGGTGGTGAGGCGGTAATTCGTGTTTTCAACGCCCTGCACGATCCCCTCGTGCGAGATGTAATCGCCAAGATGACGATCGCGGAGAAAGGCCTTTACCTGGCCTTCGTCGAGGGGCGTGTAAACTGCCATAAAGAGATGTTAGGCAACTTCCAAAGCGCGCGGAAGGCGGAAAGTCACGTTTTCCTCGCGGATGATGACGATTTCCACCGTGGCGTTGAAACGGTCTTTAAAGGCCTGCACCACTTCGTCGATCAAAACGTCGGGTGCGGATGCGCCCGCGGTCAGGCCGATGGTTTTGGCGTTGCCGATCCAGCCCCAGTCGATTTCAGATGCGCGCTGGATCAGCGTCGCTTTAGGACACCCGTAATTGAGCGCCACTTCGACCAGTCGGTTGGAATTGGATGAGTTGGGCGCGCCTATGACCAGCAGCGCCTCGATTTTCTCGGCAATCGCTTTCACTGCTTCCTGGCGATTGGTGGTGGCGTAACAGATATCTTCCCGACCTGGGCCGGTGATGGCGGGGAATTTCTTTTTCAGCGCTTCGATCACCTGCGCGGTGTCATCGACCGACAATGTGGTCTGCGTGGCGTAAGCCAGCTTGTCGGGATTGGCGACAATCAGTTTTTCAACATCGGCAACCGTTTCGACGAGCGCCACTGCGCCGTCCGGCAACTGGCCCATGGTACCGAACACTTCGGGGTGGCCGGCATGACCCACAAGGATGACATGCTTGCCTTCGCGGTGGTGGCGCTGGGCCTCGTTATGAACCTTGGTCACAAGCGGACAGGTCGCGTCGATCGCGAACATGTTTTTATGCTTTGCTTCGTCATGCACCGATCTGGCGACGCCATGCGCCGAAAACACGACGGGACGGTCGGCATGGTTTGCGGGAATTTCGCAGAGTTCTTCGACGAAAATCGCGCCCTTGGATTTGAGGCTATCGACCACATAACGGTTATGGACGATCTCATGGCGGACATACACAGGCGCACCAAAGCGTTCGAGGGCGCGCTCGACAATCTGGATGGCCCGGTCGACCCCGGCGCAAAAGCCGCGGGGCGCCGCCAAAAGGATGGTTAGGTCCGGCTTGTCCATGGCCGCAACATAGGGCAGAATCATGGGAATTGTCACGGGCGATTCGCTGTCCGTTTTCGCCCAATTTCCGCCCCGATTCATGGTTAGAGGTTGTTTCATGCGCCGTACTGTCCTTCTTCTCGCCCTTACTGTTTCCGCTTTGTCTTTGTCAGCCTGCGGCATGCTCTCCGATGATGACGCCCCGGCGACAAGCAAAGCCCCCTCCGCCGCGATGCAAAAAGCGGCTGCGCCGGCCCCGTCGGCTTCCGAAGAAAAAGAAATGGCCGCCGTGATGGGCGAAGCGCCAGCGCCGGACGCCGTTCCGGTTGAGCCGGTCACCGCTGAGGCGACGGATGCCACCAACCCAACCGACCCCCTGGGCGACCTGAAGGGCGCTTCTGCCGCGCCTGCCGAAACCACCCCGGCCGAACAGGAAGCTGCCCCGGAAACGCGTAGCGTTTCTCCGGAAAACCGCACGCCGGTTGCGGGTGCGCCGGGCGAATGCCCTGGCGTGGAAGTTCTGCCGGATACGAAGTCGATCACCTATTTTGACGATCCTGAAGGCAAGCCCTCGGGTGCCCTGGTGGCGCGCGCATCGCTGGTCGACATCAAAGGCGGCTGCGATTACACGGCCGATGGCCTTATCGTCGATATCGACATGATCATGCAGGGCCGGATTACCGATAAAGGGCGTTACGAAGGCCGGGATGATCTGGAAGCGTTCATGACCTTCCCTTACTTCGTCGCGATCATGGATCCGAACGGGAAGATGATCGACAAGAAGATCATGGCGACCGCCATGCGCTTCAAGCCGCAGATCGACGATCTGGATCACGCCGAGAAAATCACGCAGACCATTCCGCTGACCAATATCGCCGATGGTCCGAAATACACCATCACCGTCGGCTTCCAGCTGAACCGCGCGCAGCTTGATTACAATCGCGGCTCGGTCAATGCGCCGGCTGCCAAAAATGTGAAGGCTGGCACCAAGAAAGCCGCTGAACCCGCTGCCGAGCACGAAGACAACAAGCCGAAGAAACCGGCTGAGCGCACGTCGGAAAATCCGTTATCCGGCGCGGAAGGCTTGGCCAAGAAAGCTGATTCTAAGCCTTCTGACGCCAAACCGGCTGAGACGACGGCACCGGATACTCCGAAAGAAACGCCTGCCACGTCGAGCGCAACCCCTGCTTCAGCGGGATCTGCGGGCGCCAAGATGCAGCCGATAGCCGAGTAATATCGAGCACTTTTCTGGGCGTGCCATCCGGCTTGCCGGAATCGAAAACAATCTTGCCTTCAAATCCCGCGATGTCGCAAAGCATGCGCGCGAGATCGGCGATGCTAATCTCTTCGCCTGATCCGATATTCACCGGCGCGCTGCCGTTATAATGATTGGCCAGGTGGATGATCGCATCGGCCATGTCATCGACATGCAGAAACTCGCGGATCGGCGCGCCAGTGCCCCAGACCGTGATGTGCCTGGCGTTGCTTTCCATCGCAAGGCGGATTTTGAGCATCAGCGCCGGAATGACATGGCTGTGCTGCAGGTCATATGTGTCGTTCGGGCCATAGAGATTGCAGGGCAGCACTGAAATGAAATCGCAGCCATGCTGCTGGCGGAAAGACCGCACCATTTCGATGCCGGCCAGTTTTGCCATCGCGTATGCGCGGTTGGTTTCCTCCAGCGGGCCGGTCATCAGATATTCTTCCTTCAGCGGCTGCTGCGCATCGCGGGGATAAATGCAACTCGATCCCAGGAAAACAAGTTTGGAGACTTTCAGCTTTGCGGCCGTCGTGATGATGTTGGTCTGGATCTGCAGATTGTCGGCGATGAAGTCCGCCGGGTTGGCGGCGTTTGCGCCGATGCCGCCCACCCGTGCAGCGGCCAGATAAACGATATCGGGGCGGTTTTTCACCATCCAGCGCTCAACGTCGTCCTGGCGGCGCAGGTCGAGTTTGTTGCGCGAAGGCTCTGAAATCACATTGGAAAGTCGGCGCGCGATGGCGGACCCCGCCATTCCGCGCGACCCCGCAACCCAGATCCGGGATTCGTTTTTATTGAAACCCATGGCTTTTCCCTGCTACGACCAGAACACTAACGATAAATAAGAGGCAGGTAAACCATGAGCGGCGTTGCCCACGTTAAGTCCATTTTCGAGACCTATTCCACCTACACGATCGACCGGACGCGGGGTACGCCGATCTGCGTGTTTCGTCATGGCGATTCGAAACCCACCACCTACGCAGGCGGTAACGGATTTGCCATGTCGGGCGGTCCGGCATTGATCACGCATGACGCCCTGTCGCTTTACAAATACCTGAAATACGCCGAGCAGCTTCCGGGCATCCGTCCGCAACTTCTTGAAACATGGGAAGATGCGTATGAAGACCTTATGGAGGCGGTGAGCGCGAAAAAAACGATTCCGCTGCAGAAACTCAGCGCTTAAGCGATCATCTCGAGCACAATTTCCTCAAACGCGCTTTGCGGCTTCCAGCCCAGGCGCGTTTTTGCTTTGCCGGCATCCCCGATCAGGCACTCGACATCGATGGGGCGGTAGAGGCCGGCATCGATAGCGATCAGAAGGCGGCCATTTGAATCAGTGCCTTTTTCTTCCAGTCCTTCGCCGGTCCATTCGATGTCGGGGATGGCAGTGTTCACAAAATCGCGCACGCTGCGGGCCACGCCGGTAGCGAGCACATAATCATCGGGGCTGTCCTGCTGCAGCATGCGCCACATGCCCTCCACATAGTCCCGGGCATGGCCCCAGTCGCGCATGGCTTCCAGGTTGCCCAGCTTCAGCGGTTCGCCATCCCACAAGCCGTCATTCAGGTCGCGCGCGAAGCTGGCAATCTTGGCGGTGACGAATTCGCTGCCGCGGCGCGGGCTTTCATGGTTGAACAAAATGCCATTGCACGCGAACAGGCCGTAAGCGCGACGATAAATGCGCACCATGTTGAGCGCGTAGAGCTTTGCCGCGCCATAGGGGCTGGCTGGCTGCATGGGGCTGTCTTCGTTCAGCGAAGCATCGACGCCCACACCCTGCCCGAAGATTTCGGATGTCGATGCCTGATAAAAGCGCCCCGCCGGCACGATGGATCGCAGGGCGTCCATGATGCGCACGGGGCCGAGCGCGTTGATATCGCCGGTATGATCGGGTTCAGCGAACGATGTATGCACATGGCTTTGCGCGGCCAGATTATAGACCTCGTCGGGCCGCACGGCGTTGATAACCCGCCAGATCGAACCGGGGTCAGCCAGATCCCCCTCATGCAATTGTATATGGGGCAGCAAAGGTCTGAGGCGGGCGCGGTTATCGACAGAGCTACGGCGGGTCAGGCCATGCACCTGATACCCCTTGGACAAAAGCAATTCGGACAAGTAGGATCCGTCTTGTCCGGTAATTCCAAAAATCAGCGCGGTTTTATGGCTCATTCCAAAGTCATCGTTATCACCCATCCGTCCGCCGTCAAGCATGATACGGGCTATGGCCATCCCGAGCGGCCCGAGCGGATCGAGGTTATCAAGGAAATGCTGGATGCGGATCTGCCCGATCTGGACCTGATCCAGGCGGTGGAAGCCACGGATATCCAGATCCTGCGCGCCCATGAGCGCGAATATCTGGACGAACTGATCGAACGCGCGCCCAAGGAAGGGCTGGTTCATCTCGATCCGGATACCATTTTATCGCCCTACACGCTGGAAGCCGCGCGATATGCGGCGGGCGGGGCTTGCCTGGCCGTCGACATGATCGCAGACAAGCAGGCCGATGCCGCGTTTGTCGCCATGCGCCCCCCAGGCCACCATGCCGAAGTTGCCAAAGCGATGGGGTTTTGCATTTTTTCAAACGCCTATATCGCGGCGCGTCATGGGCAGGAAAAACACAAAATGGGCCGCGTCGCGATTGTCGATTTCGACGTGCATCACGGCAACGGCACCGCCGACATGATTTACAACCACGCGCGAACCGACATTATGTATGCATCCACGCACCAGTTCCCGTTCTGGCCCGGCACGGGCGACCCTGCCGTTGACGATAATGCCGGAGGGATGATTCTGGATGTGCCGCTGCCCGCAGGCTCTGGATCATCTGTTTTCCGCTCGGCCTATACCGATACGGTCTTTCCAGCCCTGAAAACCTTCAAGCCGGATCTGCTGATCCTCTCGGCCGGATTTGACGCTCATAAGGACGATCCGGTCGGTGGCATGACCCTGGATGAGGAGGATTTTCGCTGGGTTACCGCGGGTTTGAAGGCCATTTGTCCTAAGATTGTCTCGGTACTGGAGGGTGGGTATGACCTCAATGCCCTGGCCAATTCGGTCCGCGCCCATCTAGAGGCCCTGGCCCACGATTAAGAGAAACCTTGCCGCTGGGCCTGAGACTCGGTACGCTTTGGCCCCGATGCCCAAAGCCGTTGAAACCATTGATAAATTGTCCTTCGAAGACGCCCTGTCTGAACTCGATCAGATCGTGCGCGCGCTCGAGTCCGGCTCGACGCCGCTGGAAGATTCCATCAAGTCGTATGAACGCGGCATGCTGCTCAAACAACATTGCGAGGCGCGTTTGAAAGATGCCCGTCTGCGCGTTGAAAAAATTACACTTTCCGCCGACGGCAAACCGGCCGGCACGACACCGTTCACGACAGAAGAGTAATCATGCCCTCACCACGCGAAGCATCACCCGAACTTGAAACCGCGCTTAAAGAAACCGCGTCCGGCATCAAGGTCACCATCGAAACGATGTTGCCCAAAACCGACACGCCGGACAATCTGCTGGTCGAGGCGATGCGCTACGCAACGCTTGAAGGCGGCAAACGCATTCGTCCGTTCCTGGTTTGTGAATCCGCAAAGCTGTTCGGCGTCGATCATATCCGCGCCAAGCGCGTCGCGGCTGCCCTGGAATTCGTTCACTGCTATTCCCTCGTTCATGACGATCTGCCCGCGATGGATGATGCTGACCTGCGCCGCGGCATTCCGTCCGTGCACAAAAAATACGACGAAGCCACCGCCATCCTGGCCGGTGATGCGCTTCTGACGCTGGCTTTTGAAGTGCTGGCGGAACATGAAACCCACGAAGATCCGCATGTGCGCTGCGAACTGACGTCTCTGCTGGCCAAGGCTGCCGGCATGAACGGCATGGTCGGCGGCCAGATGCTGGATCTGATCGGCGAAAAAGAAAACTTCGATGTCGGCCAGATCAGCCGCCTGCAACGCATGAAGACCGGCATGCTGATGTCGTTCGCGTGCGAGGCGGGCGCCATTCTCGGCAAAGCTACGGAAGTGCAGCGCAAGGCGCTTCGCAATTACGCATTCGACCTCGGCCTCGCCTTCCAGGTGACGGACGATATTCTCGACGTTGAAGGCGATCCGGCCGTGACCGGCAAAGAACAAGGCAAAGACGCGCGTGAAGGCAAATCGACCTTCGTCAGCACGATGGGCCACGAACAGGCCAAGATGCGTGCCGAAATGCTGGTCCACCAGGCGATCCGCCACTTGCATGTGTTCGATAACCGCGCTGCGATGCTGAAGGCCTTTGCTCTCTATGTTTTGGAACGTCGCGCTTAACAAAAAGATGCACCTATAAAAAAAGCCGCCCTTGGGGCGGCTTTTTTATTTCTCTTCTTCTGCCCGGCTTTCGAGATATTCCAGGGTAACCTCTGTTTTCGCCGGTTCACGGGTTACAAAATCCCGTGGGTCTGGATACTGACTTTCCGGTGCCGCGGGATAAGGAACACCTGTTCCATATGCCCGAAACAGCTTTCGGAAAAATTCCATCATGCCGCGGCCTGAACAGCCAGTTTGCTGCAGGCGCGCTGGATGCGCAGGCACGCTTCTTTCAAGGCTTCTGTGCTGGTCGCGTAGGAAATGCGGAAATGCGGCGACAGGCCGAAGGCCGAGCCCTGCACGGCGGCGACGCCCTCTTCTTCCAGCAGATATGTCACGAAGTCGTCATCCGATTTGATGGTGACGCCTTTGGGCGTGACCTTGCCGATGGTGCCGGCGCAGGACGGGTAGACGTAAAACGCCCCTTCCGGTTTGTGGCATGTGATGCCCGCGCACTGGTTGAGCATTTCGACCACCATGTCGCGACGCTGCACGAAGACGGCGTTGCGCTCTTTGAGGAAACCGAGATCCCCTTCCAGCGCGGCCAACGCAGCCGCCTGCGATACCGATGACGGGTTGGAGGTGGAATGAGACTGCACGGCGCCCATCGCCTTGATCAACGGTTTCGGACCCGCTGCGTAGCCGATGCGCCAGCCGGTCATGGCGAAAGATTTGGAAACGCCGTTGGTGGTCAGGGTGCGGTCGTAGAGTTTGGGTTCGACCTGAGCGACCGAGAAATATTTGAAACCGTCATAAACCAGGTGTTCGTACATATCGTCGGTCATGATCCAGACATGCGGGTGCTTGAGCAGCACGTCGGTCAGGGCCTTGATCTCTTCCCGGGTATACGCCGCGCCGGTCGGGTTGGAGGGCGAGTTGAAGATGAACCATTTGGTCTTGGGTGTGATCGCGGCTTCGAGTTGCTGGGGGGTCATCTTGAAGAAATTCTTTTCGGTGCATTCGACAAAGACGGGCGTGCCTTCGGCCATCATCACCATGTCCGGATAAGACACCCAATACGGCGCGGGGATGATGACTTCATCGCCTGCGTTCAAAGATGCCATGAAGGCATTGAAAAGAACCTGTTTTCCGCCTGTGCCAACGCTGATCTGCGCTGGCTCGTATTCCAATTCGTTTTCGCGTTTGAATTTCGCGCAAATCGCTTTTTTCAGTTCCGGTGTGCCATCGACGGCGGTGTATTTGGTTTTGCCGGCTTTGATGGCGGCGATGGCGGCATCCTTGATATGGTCGGGCGTGTCGAAATCCGGCTCACCTGCGCCCAGGCCGATCACGTCACGGCCGGCGGCTTTCAATTCAGCGGCTTTGGTGGTGACCGCGATGGTCGGCGACGGTTTGATGCGGGACAGGCGGTTGGCTACGATCGACATGAAAAATCTCCTCAAATGAATAGCGAAAACGCCCGTTTTTACGCCGCTCGCGGCGCGCTTGCAAGTATTGTAGACTGATATTCGATGAAAACAGGACCGCAACGCTATTTCGACGGCTGGGCCAGCAAATACGACCGGGATCTGGCCCGGTACGATTACGCTGTGCCCCAGGCGGTTTTCGATGCGCTTGAACCGCGGCTTAAAGGGCGTCCGGTCAAAAGGCTGCTCGATATTGGCATCGGCACCGGTCTTTGCAGCGCGGCCTTCCGGTTTCATTTCCCCGATCTTCACATTACGGGCGTGGATATTGCGCAGAACATGCTCGATGCCACGCGCAGCAAAGGCGTCGCGGACCGCCTGTTCAAGCTCGATGCACGGACCGATCTTCTGCCCCCCGGCCCTTACGAAGGCATTATCGCCGCCGGAATCATGGAATTCATGGATCACACCGACCGGATGATTGAAAACATCGCCCGCAATCTGCGTGCCGGTGGTTATGCGGCGCTGGCGTTTGAAACACCGGCGACCACCCATCTTTATGGTGGGGGTTTCTTTTCAGGGGTGACGGGCAAAAACCAGCAGGCGGTCGCCATCCGCCGGGTGCAGGCGCAGTTTCCGGTGCCCAGCGTTTACACCAAATACCTGCACGCGCCCTCCCATATCACCCAGCTTTGCCGGTCGCAGGGCCTGGACGTGGTCGAGACCACATCCTTTGTCGCCTATACGCGCGGCAACGGCGATGTGGTCACCCATGATCTGATTATCGCCCGCAAATAGACGGCCCCAATAAAAAACCCGCCTCATCAAGGGCGGGTTCTTTATCCAATCGCGCTGATCTTAAGCGGCGATCTTGTCGTTGGCCTTTTTCATGGCGGTCGACATCTGTTTATTGATGGGCTCGAAAGCTTCCATCATCATTTTGACCGACATCTCGGAGATCTGCGCGCCGGCCGACATGGCTTCCTCGAAGGTGCCCTGGGCGATGCGATTCTGGGTTTCGGCGAATTCGTTGATGGTTTTGCAGGCCATCAGGGATTTCACGACATCGGCGTTCTTTTCGCCAGCGGATTGGGCGCGGCCCATGCAGGCCTTCATCATCTCTTCCATACCTTTGGCGAAGATGGTCCCGCACTGCATCCATGCATCGGCTGATTCTTTGCCCATGGACATCATGTCTTCTACTTGTTTCATTCCGCCGTTGGCGAACTGATCCATACTGTATGCGTTTTTCGGTGCTTTCATGTCACTACTCCTTGGATACGTCGTTTTCGACTGGGTTGATATGAACCCTGGGGGAAAACGGCGCTGGAGAGTTTCTCTTCAGCGCCGCTTTTATTATTTTTTCTTAGCTTTTTTAGCTTTTTTAGCCGGTTTCTTTTTAGCAGCCGGTTTTTTCTTGGCAGCTTTTTTAGCCGGTTTCTTAGCTACTTTTTTCTTGGCAGCTTTTTTAGCAGCAGCCAGTACTTTCAACAGTTCACTCATGGTATAAACCCCCATTGTTGCAGTGCACAAAATAGGACAAATTCCTATTACAGTCAACAATGATACCTAAATGTGTGTAGGAGTCGAGAGCATGTGTAAAAAGATGGACATCGCGCCCGAAAAATTTTTACACTGTTGGTGAAGCAAATTTCTTTCAACCTCACAGAAACTCAGGCGATGAAGCAAACCGCGAATTCAAAATCGGCGTCTTTTTTCGCGTTGGATAAAATCGTTTCGTTAGGTCGATTTTCACTTTTCGTATGCGTCCTTCTTGCGACTCTGATTCTCGGATTCGATTTTGGCGACGATGCGTTCGCCGCTACCAAGAAGAAGTCGAAAGCTGCAAAAAGCACGGAAAACAAGCTGTATGCTGCAATTGTCGTCGATGCGCAGACCGGCGAAGTGCTCATGGCGCGCCATGCCGATTCGATTCGCCATCCCGCATCGCTGACCAAGATGATGACTCTGTACATGCTGTTCGAGGCCATCGACAGCGGCCGCGTACGGATGAGCGACCGTGTCGTGATGTCGTCACGCTCTGCCGGGATGTCGCCATCCAAACTCGGTGTGCCTGCCGGACAATCAATCAAAGTCGAAGAAGCGATCAAATCGATCGTGACGAAATCCGCGAACGATGTTTCTGCCGCGCTTGGTGAAAAACTGGCCGGATCCGAAAAAGCCTTTGCGGCCAAAATGACACGTAAAGCCAAAGACTTAGGCATGTCCCGCACCGTGTTCCGCAACGCGTCGGGCCTGCCGGATCCGCAGCAGGTCACCACGGCGCGCGACATGGCGAAACTCGCAATGGCACTCTTACGCGACTATCCCGGCTACTATCATTACTTCGGTGTGCGCAATTTTGAATTCCGCGGTGTCAGCCATCACAATCACAACCGGCTGCTGGGCGAGTACCCGGGATTAGACGGAATCAAGACCGGTTTCATCAACGCGTCGGGTTTCAACCTGGTCGCATCGGCCAAACAGAATAACCGCCGCCTGGTGGGCGTGGTGTTCGGCGGGCGGTCCTGGCGTTCGCGCAACGACCATATGGTCAAACTGCTGGATGAGGGCTTCGTCGAACTGAAGAAGCGCAAGAACCCGATCCAGGAAGCATCGATCCCCGCGATGCAGGGCACGACCTCCGTCCCCATCCCGTTGCCCCCGCCGATGATGGATGACCAGCGCGGCGTCGAGACCGCCATCACCACACGGGCCGATGAAACCGACAGCGCCGAAGATGTCACCGTCTATACGCCGGACGATGCGCAGCAGATCACCGCGATGATCGACCGCGTGCAGGACAACCCGGGCGACGACCAGGGTTCGCGCGTGGCATCCGTGCCGCTGCCCCCGGCGCGCCCGTCGCTGGAAATCGATGCCGTTTCCATTCCCGTGCCGGAACCTGTCCGCGCACCCAAAGCAAAGATCATCAGCCTGCCGCCATCCGGCACCACCACCACGACATCGCCGTCGGGCGCCGCCCGCACCGTGATGCAGCTGCGCATTCCGGCCGGTCAGCTGCCCCAGGGCATCGATCCCTCGCAGATCGTGCGCTCGACCTCCCCGCAGGGCTGGTCGATTCAGGTCGGCGCCTATCAAAGCCGCGCGATTACCGATCAGGCCCTGCGCACCGCGCAGGCCCGCCTGCCAGCCGATCTGCAGCAGGGGCAGCCGGTGATTGTTCCGCAAAGCACCGGTCAGGGGCTTATCTTCCGCGCCCGGCTGCAGGGCTATGATGAATTCCAGGCTAATGCCGCCTGCGCGCATCTTGGCGCATGCCTCGTCGTTGCACCCGGGTCATAACACCCCGTTCATCTTGTCGACCCTGCCAGTTCGTGACATGTTGAGGCGTCATATATAAGGGCTTTTCGTCATGCGTCTTTCCCGTCCCTCTTCCGGCAACATCATGTTCATGCTGCTGATCGCGATCGTGCTGTTCGCGGCTTTATCCGTGGCCATCACCAAGGGCAACCAGGGGTCCGGATCGATGTCGGGCGAAAAAACCAATCTGGCTGCCGACCAGGTCGCCAGTTTTGCCGTCGATGTCAAACGCGCCGTTGAAAACATGACCCGCGCCGGCAACAGCGAGGCCGATATCAGCTTCGCGCACGCGGGCCTGACCGGTTACGGCACGCCCGGCACCAACCCAAAAACAGAAATCTTCGGCTTTGAAGGCGGCGGCGTTGCGCTGATGGACGTGCCTGAAAACGTGACCGAGGCCACGCAATGGGAATTCACGGGCGGCACCGCCGCGCCCGGAGTGGGCGACGATGCTGCTGCCGACCTGATCATGGTGCTGCCCAATGTGAACGAAGCGTTCTGCCGCGCCTTCAATAAAAAGGCCCGTTACCAGCCGGTCGACCCTATTCCGGAAGACACCACGGCCTGTGTTTACGATACGGGCGCGCGTTACACCGGCACGTTCGCCTCATCACCCAACACGATGGATGCCAGCACCTTCCGCGCCACGCCGGCACCTTTTGCCTGCGTTGCCTGTGGAAGCGCCTACCACGCGTACTACGTCTTACTGGAACGATGAACCTCAACTGGGACAAGCTTCGTATTTTTCACGCGGTGGCCGAAGCGGGCAGCTTCACCCGCGCCTGCGAAGCATTGAACCTGTCCCAGTCCGCCATCAGCCGCCAGATCGGCGCGCTTGAAGAATCATTGTCCGTGCCCCTCTTCCATCGCCATGCGCGCGGGTTGCTGCTGACCGAACAGGGCGACCTGCTGCTCAAAGCCACCAAGGATGTCTACGAAAAGCTGGCGCTGCTCGAAGGTCGCATCTCGGATACGAAATCAGCGCCGGAAGGTCCGCTCAAGGTCACGGTGCCGGGTTTTCTGGGCAATGAGTGGATCGCGCCCCGCATTGCGAAATTCCGGCAGAAATATCCGAAGATGACTCTGACCTTCATCCTCGACAACCGCGTGCTCAACCTGGGCATGCGCGAAGCGGATGCGGCGGTGCGTTTATACGAGCCGGATCAACCCGATCTGATCAAACGCAAGCTCAGCAGCATCAAATTCCACTTATGCGCATCGAAAGCTTATTTGAAAGAACACGGCACGCCAAAAGCAGCGTCCGATCTGCGCAAGCACTGGCTGGTCGGCTATCCCAATGGCGTGCCGATTCCGCATGAACACACCGACTTTTTGTTCACGGCTGCGAATGTCGACAAAGACAGCGCACCAAACGTTCTGCTGATGAATTCGATGACCGCGATCCGCAATACAATCGAAGCGGGATCGGGCATCGCCTGCCTGCCGGATTTCATGGTTACCCAGAACCCGGCTTTGCAGATCATCCTCGACCAGTATCCGGCGCCGGAGATTCCCATTTTCTTCGTTTATCCGCAGGAACGCCGGAATTCGACCCGCATACAAATCTTCCGGGATTTCCTTATTGAAGAAGTCGCCAGCCAGGCGCTTTAACCCATACTATTGAAAAGGTTAAATGATTTTAAGGTATGCATTTTATGCATACCTGACCTCACCATTATTTTGTGGCAGCTCTGTGAGCGAAGGACTACATAGACAGCGCTGACTTCGGTCAGCTTTACGTCTCCCAGACGTGAAACCTCCCTGTTCAACTCGCCGGACCGAAAGGTCCGGTTTCTTTTTTTTAAGGCGCTTAGCTATGCGCTGAGCTCATAGCTCAATGCCCAGATAGCCCCATTCGACTCCTTCACCTACACCGGGATGCGGCATGATGATCACACCATCATTCGGCGCGATCTGTTCCGAGCCATCATCGAAGACCGCGAAGATTTCCCCGGCTGCAATGGCATCGAGGTGTTTCCAGACCCCCGCATGACGGCCGGGTTTTTCCTTGATGAAAATATGATCGAGACGGATGTGCTGGGGCGCCTTCCAGAATGCAGCGGCGTCCTGCATCAGGCCGGTATGCACCAGCGCCGCGCGAATGGCCGAGCATCCGAATTCCATCGCGGCGGGGTCCTGATGCTGGCCGCATTCGAAAGTTGCCGCGATGGCGCCCTGCTGTCTTGCGTATTCGGTTGTGCCAATACCTGGCGCGACAAGATGCGGATGGGTTTTCGCGTAGCATTCTTCCCAGCCTGTGACGACAGCTGCCGCGGGCAGTGCGCGGGCGAAGGCCAGCGTCTTTTCTTCCTGCGTGCCGAAGGCGAAAGGCGGGCCGCCAGCGGTGTAGGAGTGCAGGTCGAGCAGATAGTCAGCTTTATCAAGAATGGATCGCAGTTCCGGCACAAGGCTGCCTTCATAGGTAGCCGCATCGGGCGCGCCCATCACGCGATTTAAATTCGCGTCGATAAAACGGACATTTTTCTCCAGCGCCAGTTTGTTGACTTCGGGCACGCAGATCAACGTGCCTGCGTCGATGGTCAGATCTTCCATCATGCGCCTGATCGCAGCCGGACCGCAGGGCTCATTGCCATGCACGCCGCCGAGCACGACGAGCGTAGGGCCAGCGTCCCTGCCACTGAAGGTGAATTGTTCCATAGAGGATAACCTAGGCCGCGCGAAGCAGTTCGTTAACCCCGGTTTTTTCGCGGGTGCGGGCGTCGACTGTTTTCACGATCACCGCGCAGGCCAGATTGGCGCCCGTGCCGGGCAATGTGCCGGGCACCACCACCGCATAGGGCGGCACGTTGCCGGTGGTGATTTTGCCGCTCGCGCGGTCGACGATTTTGGTGCTGGCGGAAATGAACGTGCCCATGGCGATGACCGCGCCCTCACCCACTTCGACGCCTTCGGCGATCTCGGATCGCGCGCCGATGAAGCAATGATCCCCGATGACCACAGGCTGTGCCTGCAGCGGTTCCAGCACGCCGCCGATGCCAGCACCGCCGGAGATGTGCACATGACGTCCGATCTGGGCGCACGAGCCCACGGTGGCCCAGGTATCGACCATGGTGCCATCGCCGATATGGGCGCCGATATTCACGAAGCTCGGCATCAGCACGCAGTTGCGGCCGATGAAGGCGCCGCGGCGCACAATGGACCCCGGCACCATGCGGAAGCCGGCATTGCGGAATTCGTTTTCATTCCAGTTCGCAGTTTTGAGCGGGATTTTGTCGAAAGCGGCCGAACCCGCCACGCCTTCCATCAGTGTGGCGCCGGTGATGCGGAAATACATCAAAATCGCCTGACGGACCCAGTCCTGCGACTGCCAGCCATCCGATGTGCGGCGCATGACGCGCAATGATCCTTCGTCCAAAGCGGTGATGACGTCTTCAACCGTTTTGGCCGTCTGCGCATCAGGGGTCCAATGGACCCCGCGTTCGGTCATTGCATGATAGCCTCTGGCTACAATTTCATGGATTTGATGCAGGGAAGCCATCGTTTACCGCCTTGTCTACTTCCGCCATCAGCGCGCGCGTGGTTGCGGCGTCATCGGCGTAGTATAAATGAAAAACCGGGCGGCGATTGACGCCGCGGCCCAGCACCGCCAGAGCGCGCACGCGCGATGCGTCCCGCACGGCAAGGATGCGCATATCCGGATTGGTCATGATGCGGTCAAAATCGAAACTGGGCGCCACCGCAGCCACTTTTCGGCAGATATCGGCGTATTCGGCATATTTGCCGCTGGGACGACTGTATCCCAGGTACAGTTCCAGGTCTTCCGTGGGTTCGATGGCTGCTGAAAAGGTCATGCTGCGGCACGCAGGGTGGCTACAGACGCCACTTGTGAAAAGGTTGCAGGGCGATACATGACGCCTTGGGCGGTGCGCACTTCTTCGTAAAGCGTGTGACCGGCCACAGGCCGGCGGAAAAGACCCTCCGGGCCTGACAATTGACGCTGCTGCTGCATCGGTTGCGCCTGTTGTTGTTGCTGGTGTTGCATTTGCACTCTCTATTACCTTGGCTTGTTTCATTTTCTTGCTTGTCGTTGCTTTGGTTTTGGCTGACTCAGCCGTATAACGGAACTTCTTTAATCTCATGCCCGATGCAAATTCTGCATCATAGGCTTGCAAGCGGCAGAAAGGCTGGTTATTCTCAAGCCATGGAATTGACCGAGATTGAAGATTTTCTGGCGCTTGCGCGCACCGGCTCGTTTCGCCGCGCGGCGGATTTTAGAAATATCACGCAGCCTGCATTCTCGCGCCGCATCATGGCGATCGAGGATCGCGTCGGCGCGCCGCTCTTCGACCGCACCGTTACGCCGGTCGATCTGACGCCGGCAGGGCAACGCTTTCTGGTTCATGCCGAGCAGATCAGCAAGGGCATCGCCAAAGCCATCGAGGATACGCGCAGCGCATCGTCCGCCCTGCATAACCCGATCCGCATCGTTATTTCACACACGCTGGCGATTTCATTTTTCCCGATGTGGTGGAAAGACTGCACGCGCAAAAATCCGCAACTCTCTGTCCGTCTCACGGGGCAGCGTATCGAACAATGCGTATCCGACCTGCGCGAAGGCCTGGCCGATTTCGCGATGGTGCATGCGGCGCCAAATTTTCTGCCGTTCAATGACACCACCAACCTGCAGACCATGAAGCTGGGATCGGACGCGATCATGCCGGTCATTGCCAAGCGCCTCCTTGGCAAGGATGCAGGGTTGCTCGCTTACGCGCCCGGCTCGTTCCTTGGCCGGTGCGTAGAGGGGCTGATTCACGACCTGCCGGCGCATCGCCGCAACCTTGATACTGTTTTCGAAAGCCCGTCATCGGAAGTTCTGCGGGCCATGGCGCTGGCCGGTTTCGGCATGGCGTTTTTGCCAGAAAGCCTGATCGAGGACGACCTGAAAGGCGAGTTTCTCATTCCCGCCCTGCCCAAGCGCTACCGCATTGATCTGGACATTCTCATCATCCGCCGGGCCGCGACCATCGCCCCGGAGGCGGAAAAACTCTGGAAGTATCTGCGCTCGGCATAAGCTTTCGCGGAAATCTGCGGCAAGAGCTTAAAAGCCTCTTAAAACCTGCCGCTCTGCACCATGAAGACCGGCTTACAAGTTCCTGAAAATGCTTTACAATATGCTTCGTGAGTAATTTCATTGCCCTCTTTACTTATGGTGGTGGCATGCGCGGTCTGGTGCCGGCGCATATCATGGACGCGATCGAGCGGCGCACCGGCCTGGGCATGGCGCAAATGGTCGACATGTTCACCGGCCCTTCCACCGGTTCGATTTTAAACGCCGCCCTCACC